>JAESFX010000089.1_pt1 | contig 130789 bp, 128 predicted proteins | sample 9269501 | NCBI WGS metagenome assembly JAESFX01 (sample SAMN14515570, study PRJNA621655) | algae metagenome | isolation source: Desmonostoc geniculatum HA4340-LM1 and co-occurring heterotrophs from cave... | place: USA: Maniniholo cave, Kauai, Hawaii | collected 2009-07-28
CTCCTTTGTTTTGTAGCTCTGATTTGGTATTTTAATGGGTGTTTCACAAACTCCATTATTTCCAAATTAATCTACGTAGAAGCAAAGCGACGTCGGTTTCGTTCATTATAACTATTTGGTGTATTTCTGCCGATTCTACGCGGTTTTGATGGAATTAAGGTCGTCTGTGTCCGTTACAATTTGGAAAGGCCCTATTGTTGCGAAATAGCGATTGTGGTGTCCGTTACGATCAGCCACGACTGGACTGCGCTGCCCTCCTCAATGAATCGACAGCCTCCTCCTGTCCGTTACCGTTTAATTTCTCTTAAATAAACAGGTTTAGCGTGGCGTGTGTCCGTTAGAAATTCAAATGGCATAGTCTGTGGTGTGCAGCTTCGTGAATGGTCCATTATCCGAAAGGATGCATACGGAGTGGTGCATACGGAGTGGTGCATACGGAGGGGTGCATACGGAGAGGTGCATACGGAGAGGTGCATACGGAGAGACACGCGGGAGGAGAATGCGAAGCGAGGACGCGTTAACTGAAGCTAGCTCGGAATGAAACTCCTTAGCTATGGGGAATCTAACGCTGAGATGAACTACGTTCAGAATAGCCCTTTCAAGAAAAAACATATCGAGAAAAACGGCTTCTAACGAGTGAAACTGAGGAGAACTGGGGAGAACTGAGGAGATCAATGGTGGAAATCGCCATTGTGAAATTGTTCACAAATTAGCCATTGCCAAGTTTCCTCGTTTGGCATATGATAAGAGCAAGAAAACATTGTGAATTAAATCACATTATAGACTAGGTTGTGAATTATTTCACGATAATCCAAGGAGGCATTCCATATGACAACCCCTACCCGCATCGCCGTGATCGGATGCACGCACGCCGGCACCGCCGCAATTCTGAATATGGCCAAGCTGTATCCCGAAGCCGAAATCCATGTATTCGAAAAAAACGATACGATCTCGTTCCTCTCGTGCGGCATCGCGCTCCACGTAGGGGGCGTCGTGAAGAAAGCCGAGGATTTGTTCTACGCTTCGCCGGAGCAACTCGCCGAACTAGGCGTTAAAACGCATATGCGCCATGAAGTTTTAAACGTAGACACCGACGCGAAACAGCTGGCGGTCCGCAGCAACGCGACTGGCGAAACGTTCATCCATGATTTCGACAAGCTCGTCGTGACGACCGGCTCGTGGCCGATTATTCCGAAGCTGGACGGCATTGGCCTTGAAAATATCGAGCTGTGCAAAAACTACGCGCATGCCCAGACGATTATCGAAAAAGCCAAGCATGCGCGCCGCATCGCCGTCATCGGAGCCGGGTATATCGGCATCGAGCTCGTGGAAGCCTTCGAAATGCTCGGCAAACAGGTTACGCTTATCGACAATATGGATCGCGTTCTGTACAAATATTTGGACGCGGAATTCACGGACGCGGTAGAACGCAAGCTGGCCGATAAAGGCGTGGAGCTGGCGCTTGGCCGGACGGCCCAATCGTTTAAAGGCGATGCGGACGGCAAGGTTGCCGCGGTCGTCACGGACAACGGAGAATTCGCGGTCGATCTGGTCATCCTTTGCATCGGCTTCCGCCCGAACACCGAGCTGCTGCGCGGCCAAGTCGACATGCTGCCGAACGGAGCGATACTCGTCGACGAATACATGCGTACAAGCAAGCCGGACGTGTTCGCCGCGGGCGACAGCTGCGCGGTCCGCTACAACCCTACCGGAGCGCATGCCTATATCCCGCTCGCAACCAATGCCGTGCGAATGGGCACGCTGGTCGCCCGCAACCTGATGAAGCCGACGATTCGCTATATGGGCACGCAAGGTACGTCGGGCATCAAAATTTACGACTACAACATCGCCTCGACGGGCCTAACCGAAACCGGAGCCGCGGCATCGGGCCTGGCCGTCAAACAAGTAACGCTGCACGATCATGACCGCCCTGAGTTCATGCCAACCTACGAAGACGTGACGCTTAAAGTCGTCTATGAAGCCGACACCGGCCGCATCGTCGGCGCGCAGGTGCTCTCGAAGGTCGACTTGACCCAGTCGATCAACACGTTGTCGGTCTGCATCCAGAACGGCATGACGATGGACGGACTCGGTTTCGTCGACTTCTTCTTCCAGCCGCATTACAACAAGCCTTGGAATCTGCTGAACCAAGCGGGTCTGCAGGCCGTGTAAGGCAATCATGCGAATGACGACCTCTCTCGACGCGGCTTATAGCCAAGGCATAGTCTACTTAAGTGAAACGGCGAAATACAACCAGAAACGCCAAAAACCCGGAGCATCCTTATCCGGGTTTTTGGCGTTGTCGCGCGGCATTCTAGTATTACAGCCCGAGAAACGGGCTACAGACCACAAATCGCTACGCTCTCGCGCTGCAGCCCGAAAAAGTCGTGTTACAGCCCACAAATCGCAGCTATCCCATGTTGCAGCCCGAAAAAGTCGGGCTGCAAGCAAGCGTCTTCCCTTTAACGCGCCGCCTCCCGCTCCAGCAGCTGTCCCTTGGCCAGCTTGGCGTAGAGCTCATGGGTCGCCATAAGCTCCGCATGCGTGCCTTGGCCCGTTACTTCGCCGCCATCCAGGACGACGATGCGATCCGCCCCGCTGATCGTGGACAGGCGATGCGCGATCACGAGCGTCGTTCGGCCGCGCATCAGCTTAAGCAGCGCTTCCTGCACGAGCCGCTCCGACTCGCTGTCAAGATGCGCCGTCGCCTCGTCCAGCAGCAGAAACTCCGGGTCGCGCAGCATCGCCCGCGCGATGGCAAGCCGCTGCCGTTGGCCGCCCGACAGCTTCACCCCTCGCTCGCCGATCTCCGTCTCGAGTCCTTCCGGCAAAGAGTCGACGAGCTCGGCCAAATTCGCCCCTTCCAGCGCCTCGCGAATCCGCTCAGCGCCAACATCCGCTTCCAATCCATACGTTAGATTGTGACGGATGGAGCCCGCCATCATAGGGCTTTCCTGCGAAACGTAGGCAAGCCGGCCGCGCCAAGCCGCAAGCGGCAGCCCCGCGATATCGGCTCCATCGCACGTGATCGTCCCTCCCGTCGGAGCATAGAAACGCTCCACCATCGAGAAAATCGTCGTTTTGCCCGCGCCGCTGGCTCCCACCAGAGCCGTCATGCCGCCCGGTACCGCCTGAAACGATACTTCGCGGAGAATCGGACGATCAGGCGAATATCCAAAGCCGACACGGTCAAATACCAGCTTGCCCGGAGACGACGCCCGTTTCGGCCTCGTTAAAGCCGACAGCATCGAGACATGTTTGACTCCCGCTTCGTCCGGTTCCTCCGTTTTTTCCTCCAATAGCTCGATAATCCGTTGAGACGCTCCGAGCGCCTTCTGGAACTGCGTAAAGAAGGAGGCCATCTGCGTAAAAGGCATGACGATTTGGAACATGTACAGAATGATCGCGACCAGCTCGCCCGTGCTGATGGAGCCTTGGGCAACCCGTACGCCGCCGTAGCCGATGAGCAATACCAGGACAAGCAGCATGATCGACATCATGAGCGGCGTCACGACGGACATGATCTTCGCTTCCTTCATGCCGAACCGGAACAGGCTTGCGATCCGGCCCCGCCCTTGCCTGAGCTCCGCCGGCTCCGCAAGCGAAGACTTCACCAGACGGATCTCCGTCAGCACCCGCCCCAGATCCCCTTGGAACATTGCCGTTTCATCCTGCATCGCCTTGGAGACGACAAACATCTTGCTGCCGAGCGGCCACAGAATGAGCAAGGATACGGGAACGGCAATAAGCATAAGCAACGTCATACGCCAATCCAGGTAAAGCAGAATGCCGACGCCGCCGATAATGGACACGATGCCGCCCAAGAAGGAAATGACATGTCCCACGATAAAATCCTTGATGACGTTCGTATCGTTCGTTACTCGGCTCATCGTCTCCCCGGACATATTCCGATCAAAAAACGCGACGGGCAATCGAAGCACCCGCTCCCATACCTCCCTGCGAAGACCGGAAACCATGTATTGCCCCACGTAATACATCGAATAAGAGCTAAAGCCGGACATCGCAGTCTGGATCGCGAATACGGCCCCAAGCGTCAAGATGGTCGCGGACTGCAGCGCCAGAGCGGAAGCTTCCTCCACGACATCGCGCGTGAGCAGCGGGATAACTAGCGACAACGCCGTTTCCCCGAGCCCCAGCACGATAGCGGCCGCGATGATCCAGCCGCGCGGCCGATGCCTCCCGACAAGCGCCAGAAACGGCTTAACGTTCATCGTCTCCCCCTCCAAGCTCTCCCAGCATGCCGCCAGCCTCCAGCTGCTCCATTACCGAGGAGATGAACCGCTCCTCCTCTCTGGTGAATCCGTTCGAGAACACCGCGAGATTCAGCGAATCTCCGGAATCACCGGCACCCCCCATCGTTTTTATCAATTCCTGTTTTTGTTCCTCGCTCATCTCTTCGAGCTCCTTTCCGATCAATTCGCCCAACAACTCCGCAAGCTTCATGCCGCACCGCAGCACCTCGGGCTCGTCCGGCCGACGCCCCTCGCGGCAATAGGCGGCAAGCTCTACCAAAGTAATCGTCATCTGCCGCTCCTTCGCGAGTCTAACCTCCTTGGGCATCCCTTCCATGAATATGGCATCCACCAAAGAGGCGGGCAGCCTCTCCGCGAGATAACGTCTCTGCGCCTCTTCATTCTGAATGCTATGAATGAAAAAGAGCAGGAGCGCGCTGTCGATTTCCCTCGCGCCGTCAAGCAGCGCCCGCATCCGATCCAGCGTGCCGATGACCTTCTCCAGCTGCTCCTTCTTTCGGAGAAGGAGTCCATACTGCAAATCGAGAGTCGCCGCCAAGTCCCGTCCCCGACCGGCGAGCTGTTGCCCGATCTCGTCGAGAGGGAAATCCAAAAACTTCAACGTCAAAATTTGCTGCAGGCGGATCAGATCCTCCTCCTGGTAATAGCGATGACCCTGCGCGTTGCGACCGCCGGGCTTCAGGAGACCCTTTCGATCGTAGAAGCGCAGCGTCCGCTCCGTCGTTCCGGTTATTCGGGCAAAAGCGCCGATCGTATAGGTTTTCCCGTCGTTCGTTTGATCCGATTGTTGTTCGGCCATATCCATCGCCCCCTTCCTTCCCAGCATAATGCTTGACGTTACGTCAAGCGCAAGCCTTTTGTTTCACAAATCGTTTCCGTCCGCCCGCACAGAACGCAAAAAACGGAGCAGCCGCCTTGCGGCGCCGCCCCGTCATCTATCCCGTTATTCGCTTTTCTTGAAATGGTACAGCTTGCTGGCGAAATCGCTATTGAACTGCGGCGTCGCAAGGCCCGCGTACATCAGCTCGTCGCCGCCGTATGCGATGCCCGTGCCTTGCAGCTCGTAATCGGCTGCCGGATCGAGGCCTTGCAGGCGGAAACGGTCGAGCGGCGGATTAGGCTCCTGCAGCACGGATACGAACACGACGGCCGCCTCCGACTTGTCCTTCGACACGTACATCCAAGCCGTCTCGTTGCCCTCGAACGGGCTCAGCAAGCGGTAGAAGTCGCCAAACTGCACCAAATGGCGGATGTTCTTGTAGATGGCGACCTGCTCCTTCACCTGCGCGTTTTCTTCCTCGGTGAATTGCGTCAGATCCAGCTCGTAGCCGAAGTTGCCGGACAACGCGACGTTGCCCCTCGTTTCCAGCGACGTGATGCGTCCCACTTGATGGTTAGGCACGGCCGACACATGGGAGCCCATCGTGCTGATGGGATAGACGATGCTCGTGCCGTATTGAATCTTGAGGCGCGAGATCGCGTCGGAGTTGTCGCTCGTCCACGTTTGCGGCATGTAATAGAGCATGCCGGGATCGAAACGTCCGCCGCCGCCGGAGCAGCTTTCGAACAGAATATGCGGGAAGCTCGACGTAATGCGCTCCAGTACGGAGTACAAGCCCAGCATGTAGCGGTGCGCCGTCTCTCTTTGGCGATTGGCCGGGAGCAGCGCGGAGCCGATCTCCGTCATGTTCCGGTTCATGTCCCACTTGACGTACGTGATCGGCGCGCTGGACAAAATTGCCGACAAAGATTCCACGATGTAATCCTGCACGTCTTGTCTGGACATGTCCAGGATGAGCTGCTGGCGGGCTTGCGTCCGCCGGCGTCCTTCGACATGCAGGCACCAGTCCGGATTGCGGCGGTATAGCTCGCTCTCCGGCGAGACCATCTCCGGCTCGAACCACAGACCGAATTCCATGCCAAGCGAGGTAACGCGAGACACGAGGTCCTCAAGGCCGTTCGGCAGCTTGTTGCGATCGACGAACCAGTCGCCGAGCGACGAATTGTCGCTGTCGCGTTTGCCGAACCAGCCGTCGTCCAAGACGAACAGCTCGATGCCGAGCTCCTTGCCGGCGCGTGCGATGTCTTCGATTTTGTCGGCGTTGAATTTGAAATAAGTCGCTTCCCAGTTGTTGATCAGGATCGGACGGGCTTGATCGCGGAACGCGCCTCTGCACAGGCGCGAGCGGTACAGGTCGTGATAGCCGCGCGACATGCCGCCGAGTCCGGCATCGGAGAAGACCAGGATCGCCTCAGGCGTCTGGAACGACTCGCCCGGCTCCAGCAGCCAGCTGAAGTCGAAGCTGTTCAAACCGGCGAACACGCGCGACGTGTGGAATTGGTCAACCTCGACGCCGGCCGCGAAGCTGCCGCTATATACCAAGCTGACGCCGTAGACGTCTCCTTGCGTTTCCGTAGAACCTTCGCCAAGCAAGGCGATGAACGGGTTCTGCATGTGGCTGCTGGAACCGCGGCGGCTTTCCACCGATTGCATGCCCGGCACGAGCTTCCGCTTGTGCACGTAGCGCTCGCGCACCCATGTACCGGACAGCTGCAGCATTTCGAAGCGGTCATGCGGCAGATCGAAGCTTGCGCTGTACGCGCGAAGCAGCTGCACCGGCGAGCCGCTGTCATTGCCGATATTGGCCGAACGCGCGATCGCGCTATGCTGCTCGAATACCGTGTACGACAACGCGACGCGCAGACCGGAATGAGCATCCTTCAGCACGATCTCCAACGTCTCGGCTTCGGAGGCGTCTTCGGCGTATACGCCGGGAAGACCCGGCAACCCAGGCTTGCCCGGAATGATCACATGCGAATCGTAGACAAGCTCGGTTACCGTCGTACCGTCGGCCAGCTGCACTTGGAAGGCAGGCGTCCGGAAGTCGGAGCTGCCAAACGACGGATATTCCTGCGGCAGCGTGTCGAGCGAAAGCTCCTTTTGCCCGAGGTCCGTGCTAGGGTTAAACGAGCAGCGCTCCTTCAGCTCCAGCAGCCTGTTCAGCGCGGTGCCACGCACTTTGCGACCCCAATAGTAGTGGGCCAAGTAGCCTTGCTTCGTCACGCCCAGCACATAGCTTGCGTTGCCGGACTGCAGATGGAAGATACGATTGCTTTCGTCGTACTTAATGAACATATGGGAAACCCTCCATGTCAATTTTTGATCGTTTGCAAGCTCGCCGGAATGGGTACAACTAGGAAAAGACGATTTAAGCTTCCGCGGGGCTAGCGCAGCTTTCTCTAACGACAAATGCCGTATTCACCGTTGCATGAATCGCCGACTCTCGGCCGCCTAACCGCTCGAGCAGCAATTGCACGCCCGTCCGTCCCATAAGCTCCGTATACGCCTTGACGGTCGTAAGCGGCGGATTGAGATAAGCGGATATTTCGATGTCGTCGAAGCCGATCATCGACATGTCGCCCGGCACGGTCAAGCCCACTTCGTTGAGAGCCCGAAGAGCGCCGACCGCCATGGGATCGCTGCCCATTAGGCAGGCCGTCGGACGCCGTTCCGCTCCCAGCCCGAGCAATCTCTGCATCCCGACATAGCCGCCATTCGAAGACCATTCGGATACCAGATCGTAATCGGCGCTGTAGATCCCGCGCTCGTTCAGCACGGACGAGAACCGGTGCCTGCGGGCATCCCGAGCCGTTGTCCGCTCTGCGCGGTCCGTGCCCGGGCCAGCCAGCCGATGAATGCTTTCCTCGCCTCCGACGTATGCAATCCGGCGATGGCCGAGCTTTAGAAGATAGGCCAGAGCGTCGTCTATGGCCGCTTCATAATTCAACCTTACCGAATCCATCGAGGACGGAGCATCGGGATGATTGACCAAAATAATGCGGTCCCGATTGCCGTACAGCTCGAGAATATCGTCTAGACGGATCGAGCCGACCGCGATCAAGCCGTCCAAATGGTGGCAAGGCGTTAATTCCGCGCCGCTGCTCCCTCTCATGATTTTGGCAATCGACAGCCCCAGCTCCTCGCAACGGAGCTCGATTCCGCGCCGAATCGAGGAGAAATAGGGGTCGTCTCGTTCGTCTTCGAGGGAAGACCACATGAGCAGCCCGATCTGCTGCTTGGCCAGATGCTCCTCTTGCTTGAGCTTTCGAAGCCTCGACGGCTTGTAGGCCAGCTGCTCCGCGATGCCGAATATGCGGCTTCTCGTCTCCTCGCTTACGGCAAGCGACGGATCGTTGTTGAGCACGCGCGATACCGTTGCCGCGGATACTCCCGCTTTCGCGGCGATGTCCTTAATCGTTGCCATCCTATCGCTCCTAGACGCTTCATTGCGAGGCTCTTTATAGTTTAGTTAATAATTTTACTTAACAAATCCATCGTATCAAATCCGAGCATCGAATACAACCCGTCATCCGCGATAAGCTGCAACCTTCCAAGCAGCCGCTCTCGTCTAAAAGGTAATAAGAATCGCAAATCCCGATCCATCGCGATCGAAAACGAGGTGCTTGCGTCATGCAAACCCGCCTTTTGCTGTTTTTCCTATCCGCGATCTTGACCGTCTTGCTTGCAAGCTGCGCATCCTTCGGAAACGCGGAACGCCCTAGCGGCTCTGCCTCTCCGTCGCCGCCGGCTTCCGAACAGCCTGCCCAGATGCCAGACCCGACAGAACAACCCCATGAAGAACGATACAAGCCGATCGACAATCCAAGAGACGCTGCGGCGACCGTAATCGAAGCGCTTAAGGAGTCCGATACGGAACGTCTAAGCGCATATATTCATCCAGAAAAGGGCGTCTTGTTCTCTCCGTACGCCCATATCGACGTAGACAAGGCCGTCTCCTTCTCCGCCGAAGAGCTTCCAAATGAGACCGACGACGCCAAGTATGTCTGGGGCTCGTACGACGGCTCCGGCGAGCCGATCGAATTAACGTTCGGCGACTATTACAAGAAGTTCGTGTACGACAAGGACTTCGCGAACGCCGAGCAGATCGGTTACGACAAAATATTAGGACGGGGAAATACCGAGCCTAATATGAAGGAAGTATTCCCTGACGGCTATGCCGTCGACCATTATTTCAGCGGCTTCGACGAAGAAGCGGCAGGCATGGATTGGGAAAGCTTGATCCTCATGCTGGAAGAGCATCAAGGCGGCTGGTACGTATGCGCCATCGTTCATTCGCAGTGGACCATCTAACCTTCGACCATACGTCCGGACATCCCGATAGACAAAAAGACTCCTAACCCGCTGCAATAGCGGATTGGAGTCTTCTTTGTGTCCGGCGCTTGCGCGCCGTAATTTATTTCTGCTTCGATTGCTGGGATCCGCCGACGTTGCCTTTGCCTTCGTCGCCCGGATCTTTGGAAGCGCCGCCCTTGGAATCCGGCTTGACGTCTGGCTTGACGTCCGGCTTCGGTGCCGGCGTAGGAGCCTCGGTCGGCGACACAGTCGGAGCTGGCGTCGGAGCCGGATTGGGCGCGGGGCTTGCCGTCGCGGAAGGCGCCGGCTCTCTGCGCGTGTCTTTGCCGCGGCCCGGCCACTGATCGCCGCGAGCTTTCTTCAGCTCCGCGTGCAGCTGCTCCACGCTCTTGCCTTCCGTCTCTATGCCTTGCTCCTTGGCGATTTCCTGCAGACGCTCCAGTCGCTTGGCGTGATGCTCCGCCTTAAACGCTTCCCACTTCTCTGGATTCGTTTTTCTCGCTTCCTTGAGCTCCTGCTTCAGCTGGTCCGCCGATTTCCCTTCGGTTTGAAGTCCGAAGTACGTCGCCATTTCGCGCAGCTTCGTTAACCGATAAGCCTCGAATTCCTTGCGGGACATCTCGCCTTGATGATGGCCGCGTTCTCCTTCTGCTTGCTGAACGGGCTGCGGGCCTTCGGCCGCCGCCAGGGGAGTCATGCCGTATGCGGAGCCTAGCAGCAGCGCGGTCGCCAGCGCAACCGATGCTTTTCTGAACATCATAACGTCTCACGCCTTTCTACCTCGTTGGTTTGTCGGGATCTATCGCTCTATCCCATCCCGATTATTCTAACCAACCCGCTGGGCGAATAGACATGTTACGACAAATTACGCATCGCTTGACTCCTCTTCCAGTTCCTTCAGCTTGACCAGAAGCTCGTCCCGGGAGAAATGCTCGCCGATAAATACCGCTACGTCGAGCACCTCTCCCTGCGGTTCGATGCGAACGTAATCCGACTCCTTGTAAGCGTATTGGAACAAAAATCGGCTGCCGCTTGACGTGTCCGAGAACGACAGGATTCCCTTCGCGCGGTAAATATGGTCCGGCAGCCCTTTCAACAATCGCTCGAAAGCCTCGCTGTCCACGGGACCGCGCAAATAATGCGTCAACGTCATCACATGGCTGTGACTATGATGATGGGCGCCGCCTTGTCCGTCGTTCGCCGGCATATCCGATGCTTCCCGCGCCGTCTTGAAGGCAGCCGCCTTTGCTGCCTCCGGCTCAAGCAGAAACGTCCAATCCGCGATATCGCAGCGCACGCAAGGGATGATCGGCGCGTAGCCGTTCAGCTCCCTCAGCTGCTGCTGCGCTTCCACCTGCTCGTCCGGCGCCAGCAAATCCGACTTGTTAAGGAGCAGCGCCGTGCCGCAGCGGATCTGGTCGCGCATCAGCTTGAACGTGCGCCCCTTGCCGTCCCTTGCCCGCTGCAGCAGCTGAGGGCCGTCCACGACCGAAATGACGGATCTCAGCTCGATCGGATGGTACATCGCCGCTTCCGTTACGCCGTCTAGCAGCTCCATGGGATGAGCCGCTCCCGTCGCTTCGATTACGATGGCATCCGGCCGATGCAGCCGGATAAGTCCGTCCATCTCGAGGCCAAGGTCGCCGCGCATGCTGCAGCAGATGCAGCCGCTCAGCAGCTCCGCCATCGGCACGCTCTTCTCGACGAGCTGGCCGTCCAGATTGATATCGCCTAGCTCGTTCATGATGACGGCCGGACGCTTCCCTTCCGCCTTCAATCGTTCCAGCAGCTTGGCGAGCAGCGTCGTTTTGCCACTGCCCAGGAAGCCGGTCAGCACATAGACGGGAATCGCCGCTTGGCCGCTGCTCTTGTTTTCGTTTGCCATCCTCTCCAGCCTCCGATTATCTCTATGGTTGCGCGCCTGTCTTCTCCATCGTTTCTTGCAGTCTTGCCGCCAGCTCCTCCGGCTCCGTTGCGCCGGCGAGAAGCTGTCTCAGCCCTTCGTTAAGCACGTCGGCTGCTTCGCGGGGCATATGCCCGTCGTACACGGGGGTGAAGGTTACGCTGTTCACTAATTCGTACACCTCCGCAAAGATCGGGGACACTTTGTTGCGATCCAAATCGATCTTGTAGCTGACAAGCTGATTGCTCTCCAGCGTTTGCCGCTGAGCGTCCGGGCCGGACATTGCGTAAATGAGGCGCAGCGCGGCGTTTCGGCTCTCGCCGTGCGCCTTGCTGCCGAGGGCCATGCCGGAGCCCGTAGCTCCGGACAGCGATCTCGCGTCGCCTTTGCCTCCCGATATCGTGGGAAGCACCGTCGCGCCGATCCGCTGCAGCTCCTCGCCCGTGGCGTTCGCCGCCAGATTGGAGAGCGCCCAGCCTCCGTCTATCATCATGGCCGCGCCGCCGCGCGCGAACAGGAGCTCCATCTCCACGTTGTCGATCGCTTCGTAGCCGTCCTGGAAGGCCCCTTCCTCGCCAAGCTCCTTCATAAAGCCAAGCGCCTCTACGAATTCGGGATCCGTGAAGGACGCTCCGTCTCCGCTCACGGCTTTCATGAACCACTCCGTCCCCGTCACACGGTCCGCGAGCGAGCTGAAGATGCTGGATTGCGCCAGCCAGCCGGCCTTGTTGCCAAGGGCGATGGGGGCGATGTCCCGCTCTCTCAGCTCGCGGATCACCCCGATAAGCTCCTCCCATGTGCGCGGCACCGTCAGCTTCTCCTCTAGAAATATCGATTTATTGTAATATAGGATCGAAGTGGGAGACAGCCCCATCGGAGCGCTATATGTATTCCCGCCCTCCGTGAAAGCCTCCATGGAGCCGGGCAGGAAGCCGTCCCGCCACTCCGGATAATCGCCAAGCAGCGTATTAATGGGTTGAATGACGCCCGCCTTTGCGAAATCACGGGTCATGGTGCCGCTCCACATGACAAACACGTCCGGGAGCTCGTCCATTTTGGCCGCTTGGATGATTTGGGCGTGATACTCGTCGGGAGGTATCGCTTGCACGCGCAGCTCCACGGCCGGATTCTGCTCCTTGTACGACTCGATGATGCCGCGCATCGTAATGGAACGAAGATCATCCGCATAGAAGTTATGCCACAACGTGAGCTCCGTTTTTTCTCCCTCGTCGTTGCTTTTCCCCGGATCATTGCCCGTACCGCAAGCAGCTAACAGGGTTAGGAAAACAACTCCCATCCCCACCGTTGCGACTGCTCTTCTCAAATGACATGTCCCCCTTTGCGTTATGAACTTATAATAACCATTATAAAGAATCGGTGTCGAAATGTGGAGTAATCTCGCATAATTAGTCGAATTCTTGTCGCCGGCAGCATGAAAACCCCCAAGCGTCGCCGCTTGAGGGTTTTACATGCTATTTCAGCTTAGTGGATACGCGATCGGCGGTGATTAGTAGCAAAGAGTTTTTGCGATGATAACCAGAAGGATGAAGAGAACCAGGATGGCTCCGACGTTGTTGAACGCGCCGCCGACTCCGCAACCTGCGCCTGCTACAGGATAATGATGATTTCCTCCGCCAGATACGTTTGCTGCATAATTCATTAAGTTTTCAGCTCCTTTAATGTTAAGGTACAGTATCCTATGTATATTTCACCTGATTGTATAGGCACTTCTATAAATTGTGCGTTTGCACATTTTACCGTTCAGCCGTCACCTTCTTCCCCGCGTCGCGGCCTTTGTCCGCATCCCTCCCGACCCTTGTCCCGCAAACAGGGCCACGAGCCCAAGTTATATGCCATGGGAACAAACACCCAATCAACGAATGCCTTAGGGGCATAACCTACAGAGTACTCAAAACGTAAGGAGGTGCATATAACAATGTCCGGTTACGTTGGTGGTGCTTACAATAACGTTGGAGCCATTCTGGTCCTCTTCATTCTGCTGGTGATTATCGCTTGCGGTTTCTGTTTCAAGTACTAATTCCACTCCATGTCTGATTGTATCCTCCATGCATGAAGATATGAATCGCAGCAGCATCCCTCACAAGATCGGCCCGCCGCGCGCGGGCCTTTCTGCCGCCCGCGGCGCCGGACAAGCCGTCGAGCGGCAAACGAGCGATACGATTACTATTGGATTCGCCTATCGACATATAATGGAGCAAATGCATGACGAAGGTACGACGGAAAGCTTGTACACATTAAGAGAAGCGAGGTGGCTCCATGACGATCGGTTCGGAATGGTATCGCAAAACGATGTTGTCCATCGCGGACCATGCGCTCGTTCGGTCGTTGACCGTAAAATACGGCAAACGTCTGGCCTCGAGATTTATCGCCGGACAGCGGCTGCCTGACGCGCTTGCCGCGGTTAAGGCGCTCAACAATAAAGGCATTATGGCGACGCTCGACCACTTGGGGGAGGGGATACGGCACGTATCGGAAGCGGAAAATTACCGCGATGCATACCGCAAGCTGCTCAGCGGAATCTCGGAGCACGGCGTCCATTCCAACGTCTCGCTCAAGCCTACCCAAATGGGGCTCGCGCTGAATCCGGAAGCTTGTTACGCCAATATTAAAGCGGTCGTCAAGCATGCCGCCTCCTTGGGCAACTTCGTGCGGCTGGATATGGAGGATTCGCCCTATACGGAAGCCACGCTCGGCATCGTGCGCAAGCTGCATGGCGAAGGTCTCCGCAACGTCGGCACCGTGCTTCAGGCTTACCTTCGGCGAACCGCGTCGGATGCGGAGCGTTGTCTCCAGGAAGGGATCAGTCTCCGGCTCGTCAAGGGAGCTTACAAGGAGCCGGCATCCATCGCCTACCGGAAGTCAAGCGAGGTCGCGGAGCAATTCAAGGGATTGATCCGGCTCCACTTGGATCGCGGCGTCTATACGGCCATCGCCACGCATGACGACGCGCTGATCCGGTACGTGAAACAATATGCGGCCGAACGGCGCATTCCGGCTTCCGAATTCGAATTTCAGATGCTGTACGGTCTTCGCGTGAATGAACAAACGAAGCTTGCCCGCCAAGGCTACCGGGTCCGCTGCTACGTTCCTTACGGGGAAATGTGGTATCCCTATTACACTCGTCGTTTAGCGGAAAAACCGGGCAATTTGTGGCTCGTCCTGCGCAATATGCTGCGGTAGCTTAGAATTCCGATTTTTGTCACTCCCTTTTATAGTCATTTACATCTATTTGTTGTAAAATAAGGAGGTTACCTAACAACCTGGACATCTAGAAGGAGGCGAACGTCGTTGAATACATGCGAGTGCCGAAACCGCATCGAACAGCTGCGAAGAATCATGGAGCTGACGTTCGATACTTACGAATCCTTTACCAGCGCGGCAGTCCTCGAAGCCAGCCAGGCGCTCGACGACGCGCTTGTTCAATACCGCGTATGCCCCTCCTATGACACATGCAACTCCAATGGTTGCAGAGTACGCTGGCAGGATGTCGATCATCTTCAGCTGGAAGGCAACGCCAAGGAACGAATGGCAGGATAGCGGTTTTTCCATATAGCTGCGTGAACGATAAAAACCTCGCCGCCGCTCTTTCGCAGAGCGGCGCGCGAGGTTTCTTGGTTGTCGGCGGGGATATTGGCGGCTAGAGCCGATGAGGGCACGATTCGTGCGCGGCGCTGCTTGTTGGATGGGTAGGCGGCGCCGGCTCCGCCATCCGTATCGACAACGCGCTCGGCCTGATCTCGGCGTAGGATCGGCGCCCGCCGTAGGGCGCGGTCCGTCCTATCTTGAATCCGCGCGCCGCCAGCTCGTCAAGCCATTCTTCTTTCGTACGTTCCATTCGTCACCCTCCTGCCATACAGTATGCGAGGAGAGGGCGACGTGCAAACACCATGCGCATAACGGCTTCAAAAAAAGAAAAGAGACGACATCGTGTCGTCTCCGCATATTCGATCGGCTTAGCCGATAATCATTCGTTCCGTGCGTCGTCCGAAAAACGATATCGTCTTGGAAGACGGCTCTTCCTTCGTCTCGGCCGGCTTCACCTTGAAGCCGTGCGCCTCCAGCATGCGCAGCGCCTTCGCTCGTTCTTCTCCTTGTATGACGGGAATTCTCTGAATGTCATCCATGGCCCAGGCCTCCTCCGGCATCGTTGTTCCCAATATAATATATTCGGGCGAGTAATTCACGCAGAACTTGATCCGACTCCCTCATCGTCTCGTCGATAAACGCGTTGGACTCTTCGTGCAGTCCCGGGCTGAAAATAATGAGCGCGAGCATTCGATCCCTCGGCATTTGGATTTCCGTAGCGTAATAGACCCGGTCCTTCTTCTCGTCGCTGCCGTGATTGGAGAACACGTAGTAATTCGTCTTCATCAAAATCGCCATCAGAATGCCGGAACGAAGCATGCCGTCCAGCTTCTCCGCCTTTCCCTCCGGAAGCTCGTGCTCGACGCGAATATCGAGGAAGGTTGCCATCATGCCCAGCGCGACCCTGCAGAAGGCGAACTCTACGGCATCCTTGCCTGTATATTGGGAAGCGTTTTTGGATTGGAGCCTGGTTTGCAGCCGGTCTGCGAGCTCGATTGCCGGCATCAGATCATGGGCGGCGAGCGCCTTCTGCGCTTCCCGCAACTCTTGATACAGCTTCGTCGGCACGTTGTAATAATGCTGCGAGAAGATGTTGACGTTCTCGCCTTCCCTGGCAAATTCGCCGATGTTCTTGACCGAGATGCGCGTATTGCCCCGCCCGATCATGATTTCGTATTGAAACAGCTGCGCCGCGATGGCGTAAGGGTTGCGCTCCACGAACGAGCGGGCCGCCTTTCCTAGCAGGTAGCGCATCTGCAAAGGCCGCTGCTCTTCGCTGAGCAGCGCCATGATCCGTTTCTCGTCCTCCAGCAGCGTCTCCAGCTCTCCCACCCGGCGTCGGTAGACCCGGATTACGATCGCGACAAACGTCGCCCCGAAGAAAAACACCGACCAGAACGGCACCGAAAAGATGAAGTTATCGTTTAACCAAAGCAAGATCGGCTCGAACCAGGTCCTCTCGGCGTATTTCTTGACGATCTCCGAGCCCCAAAACCACATGACAAGCCCGATAATGATCAGCAGGTCGGTCCAGAACAGCTTTTTCCCCATAAGCGGCCCTCGTTTCACGTAATTGATGCCAATTCTAATCGTACAGCACAAAGTTGAACTGTCCCATAGGAACCGCCACCTCTACAAGCATCTATTGACATTGCTTATTATTCCGTCCTCGGATAAACATTGAACAAGTAATCTACGTAGCCTGCCCATCCTTCTCCAGCAGGAGTGGAATCGATCTCTCCCGCAATAGATATCCAAATGCCTTGAACCGGCAGATCGTTCTCTACTACAGGTTGAATGCCTTTCTCATCCACGGTATAGGCTTTAGCATCTTTTATTCCATAATGGACGGGTTCTTGGCTCATTAACTCCAGCTTCACCAGATCGGATTCTATGCCGGATTTCAATTGAAACAGCGAGAGCTCGTCGACGGTTCGGAAGAAATGTTTTGCCTCTATCTGCCCGCCATGTTGAATCCATTCGTCCGATGTATATCGATTCAGCTTTAATCTGCTTGTCTCCGCATCGTAAACCGCATGCGTATGAACAAATCCTTCCTCAACTGGCTGCACGAGTTCCAAAAGAATCTCCTTCACTTTGCCACCATTCGCTACTATCGCCTCGTATCTCGAGACTTTAGCTTCTTCAGCCACGTATGTCTCCGCAGCTAGCGCCTTCCAGACACCGTTCATACCAAGCTCTTCAATGGGGATATCGCGCACGGTTGCGGATTTACCTTCAAAGCCTACAGCCCCTTGTAACGCTGGCCACAAAATAGGAGAAATAAATAGAAACAAGCCCATTAGAGCTGCAAATTGTTTGAGCTTGAAGTTCGGTTTCGGTTCCGATCTCCGCTTGCGGAAGAACAGCCAGTAAATGACGAATCCGATTGGGATCCTCCAGGCGTTTATTGTCAGCGTAGCTCCACCCAGAATCGCATAACCGGCCAGCTTCCAGCCTAATGCGCTCTCTTGTTCTTCACGACGTCGATATGCAAAAAAAAGCACGATCACCACGGCTATATATAATAGGAGCTTACCTTCCGCGATTAACCCGCCGGTATGCTTGTAGCCGTAGAGATTGTATCCGGTGAAAGTAAAGATTAATTCTTGATCGAACTTGTTTTGGTCTTCATCCCGTATGAATATGGACGACAAATCGCCCGGGCCGTCACCAGTGCCATATTCCATTAAAGGGATTGCTTGACCATCCTTATCGCTAATTTTCCACTTCCCACCTGAAGGCGGTGCTACCGTTGAGTATGTGTTTTCCGGATGAATCATCGTAGTCGACAAGACATGACCAGACTTGCGGGGCAACGAGGGAATCGCCTTTACTTGCAAGTAGACCTCGTTATCCCGTCTCCCTATCTCATCTAAGACAATTGTCGTATTGAATTTCTTTTCAACAAACTCGTTCAATCGAATCACTTCTCCGTTGGATTCAGGAACCCATTCCGGCTTAAGCGTGAACGACGTGGCAACATTCGCTTTAATCAGCGACACCTCATACCCTTGCCTGTGCAGAATACGATCATAGACCGCTTCGTCGCGGTTCACATATGTCCATAAGGAAACACCTGCAATCAAGACTAGCAAGCAGCCGATTAACACTTTCCACTTTCCACTCATAATCAATTTTATCACCCCGAGTCGACTTCCCAGCGTTTTTACATCAACCTAAATACGCTTCCAACGATTGGAAAGTTGCGGAGGGTGATCCTATCAGTAATTAAAAGCGGCACGGTTATACATAAACTTTGTTACGAGTAAGTATGAGATGTATTACTGGATAATATAGTTACTTCATCTAGTACTACTAGTTATCGTCTTGCATATCCAATACAAAGAAGCCACGTACAAGTTCAATGAACTAATACGTGGCCTCTTTCTATATTACCGCACGGAGCAAACTTTGCTCCATCGGCGATCCAATTTACCGCTTAGGCGCGGTCGCTCCTCATCGAATTACTTCGACAAGGAATTGGATTACATCATGCCGCCCATACCGCCCATGCCGCCCATGTCAGGCATGCCGCCGCCAGCGCCCTTAGGCTCAGGCTTGTCGGCAACGACCGCTTCGGTCGTCAGGAACATAGCCGCTACGGAAGCCGCGTTCTGCAGAGCGGAACGTGTAACTTTCGCAGGGTCTACGATACCGGCGTCGAACATGTTGACCCACTCGCCAGTAGCGGCGTTGTAGCCGATGCCTACCGGTTCGTTTTTCAGACGCTCGACGATAACGGAGCCCTCTTGGCCAGCGTTAGCCGCGATCGTGCGGATTGGCTCTTCCAGAGCGCGAAGGACGATGTTGACGCCAGTCGCCTCGTCGCCGTCGGCTTGAACAGCCGCAACCGCTTTGTATACGTTAACCAGAGCCGTGCCGCCGCCGGATACGATACCTTCTTCCACCGCTGCGCGAGTGGAGTTCAGGGCGTCTTCGATGCGGAGCTTGCGCTCTTTCAATTCTGTTTCCGTAGCCGCGCCGACTTTGATAACCGCTACGCCGCCAGCCAGCTTGGCCAGACGCTCTTGCAGCTTCTCTTTGTCGAAGTCGGAAGTCGTTTCTTCCAGTTGAACGCGGATTTGGTTGACGCGAGCAAGGATGTCGGCAGAGTTGCCTGCGCCGTCAACGATGATCGTGTTTTCTTTGGTGATACGAACTTGGCGAGCGGAGCCCAGTTGCTCTACCGTCGCGCCTTTCAGCTCGAGACCGAGCTCTTCCGTGATCACTTGGCCGCCGGTCAGGGCGGAGATATCCTGCAGCATCGCTTTGCGGCGGTCGCCGAAGCCTGGAGCTTTAACCGCCACGCAAGTGAACGTTCCGCGAAGCTTGTTCAGTACCAGCGTCGCTTGCGCTTCGCCTTCCACGTCTTCCGCGATGATCAGAAGCTGCTTGCCGGATTGAACGACCTTCTCCAGAACAGGCAGGATTTCTTGGATGTTCGTGATTTTTTTGTCCGTGATCAGGATGTAAGGGTTGTCGAGGACCGCTTCCATCTTGTCCGTGTCCGTAATCATGTACGGGGAGATGTAGCCGCGGTCGAACTGCATGCCTTCAACCACTTCCAGCTCCGTATTGAAGCCTTTGGACTCCTCAACCGTGATTACGCCGTCGTTGCCGACTTTTTCCATGGCTTCCGCGATCAGCTGGCCAACTTCCTCGTCAGCCGAGGAGATGGATGCTACTTGCGCGATGGATTGTTTGCCTTCGATCGGCTTGGAGATCGCTTTAAGCTCCGTTACGGCCGCTTTAACGGCTTTCTCGATGCCTTTGCGGATAACCATAGGGTTAGCGCCTGCCGTTACGTTTTTCAGACCTTCGCGAATCATCGCTTGAGCCAGAACGGTAGCCGTCGTCGTGCCGTCGCCGGCAACGTCGTTTGTTTTGGTCGCAACTTCTTTAACAAGCTGAGCGCCCATGTTCTCGAAAGCGTCCTCCAGCTCGATTTCCTTCGCGATGGACACGCCGTCGTTCGTGATGAGCGGGCTTCCGAATTTTTTCTCCAGAACCACGTTGCGGCCTTTAGGACCGAGCGTAACTTTTACTGCGTTAGCAAGAGCATCGACACCGCGCAGCATGGAACGGCGAGCGTCTTCGCTGAATTTGATTTCTTTAGCCATTATCGTTAACCTCCCGATTGATTCTTATAAGTATTCTGTGTGCTAGATTATTGGAATCCGATTTCGTTTAGCCGAAAATCGCGTGAATGTCGCTTTCCTTCATGATCAAATACTCTTTGCCTTCGTATTTGATTTCCGTTCCCGCATATTTGGAGAACAGAACGCGGTCGCCTTCTTTTACTTCCAATGCTACGCGCACGCCGTCTTTTAACGAGCCGCTGCCTACCGCGACAACTTTGCCTTCTTGCGGCTTTTCCTTCGCCGTATCCGGCAGCACGATGCCGCTTGCAGTCGTTTCTTCCTTCGCGATTGGTTCGATCAATACGCGTTCACCCAAAGGTTTAATCATTGAAAATAGCCTCCTTCTAAATTTGTCGCTTCTTTTATTTCGTTAGCACTCGTAATCGACTAGTGCTAACAACCATTTTTATCATACTCAACTTCCCGTCCGATTTCAAGTCCCCGGCATCCTTTTTTCATAAAATTTACGCCACCGCCAAGTCGGCGGAGGCGCCGGCTGTTAGGTTGGAGGACGAAAGCCGCGCAGGCTGATCCGGAGCGTGCTCCGGACCAGCCCTACTTCAGCGCCGAATCGATCGCCGCGCGTCCCCCGCTCCATGCAATTACCGATGTCCAAGGACCGTCTTGCTCGCTCCAGAACGGATCGGATGCCGGCAGTCCCAGCGGCAAGAATACGGCCGCGCACAAGTAAGTGCTCCCCGTCGAGATGTAGGCTTCGCCGAGCTCTGGCTGATGGCCGGCAAGTCCGATCGTCAGCCAGCCGTCTTCCGTGAAAGTGCCTGGCGCGTCCAATGTTCGACGCATGACGGCTGCGAGGGCGCTCCTGACCGCGCCAGGAGCCAATCCTGCAGGGAGCTCCCCGCGCAGCGCGCTCTGGGCCAAGCTTTGGAAGGCCCCGCAGCGATAGACGAGCGAACGGCCAATCGGCGGAAAGGTGCCGTCCGGGGCGATAAGCCGCTCCTGCACGGCCGCATATCGTCGCGCCCTCGCCAGCACTGGCGCGTAATAAGACTCCCACAACGAGTCTTGTCCATGAAGGACGTCCAATATATCCACCAGCATCGGCTGGATGACGAAGCTATTGTAGTAGTCCCAATGGAACTCGGGGCCATCTCCGTATGCGCCGTCTCCCAAATACCAGGCTTCATGCTGCCGGATGGCATAATCCACGCGCATGGGATCCCAGTCGCTCTCCCCGGCAACGAACAGGAATGTCTCGATGATCGCCGCGAACAACAGCCAATTGTTGGGATACGGCTTGCGGGTACGCGTCGCTTTGAGGCCTGCGATGACCTGCCGTCGGGTTTCCGCATCAAGCTTGCCCCACAATTCGTTGGGCGACCTAAGCAGCGACTGAGCCAAAAATGCCGCGTCCACGATGGGCTGATGCCCTTTGGAGAAATTCAAGTAGTCAGGCGAGGCCGGATCAACGCCGCTGCGAATCGCAAGGCGCGCCAGCTCCGCGTAACGTTCGCGCAACGCCTCTTCTTCCGCCCCCGAACCTCCCTGGCGATTCTCGAGCCAAGGCGCGATGCCGCACAGCAGCCTGCCAATGGCCTCCAGATGCGTAAAGCTCTTGCGATCGTCCAAGAGCCCTTCTTTGGCCTCTACCGGCATGTCGCTCCTCAGCTTGCCTTCGGCCATCTTGATTAAAACCGGTTCGGCAACCGCTCTCAGGCGCCCGATCCAATAGCCGCGATTCCCCGCCGCGTTCTCCCTCATCATACCTCGTCCTCCCCTGGCAAAAATGCAAACGTAAATACCGCTTCGATCTCCCCGCTCAGGCTTCCGGCCACCGGATGGAAGTCCAGCGTGTACCAGAACCGTTCCCGGCCAAAATGGTCAAAGTCGCTTCGCCTCGTCGCGACCGCTCTCCAATTGCCCGAATCATAATGAATGCGCAGCTTCCTCTTCTGTTCAAGCAATAATGCTCCGTCCTCCGACTGGCGAGGCTCCGTCATCGTAATAAATCGTTCTATGATCGCTTCATCCAGAGCTCCCGCTTGCGTGAACGAGAACTTGTCGCTCACCGTGAGCGCCGGCGCGCCAGACTTCGTCCACCGGAACTTCCGTTGAAACGATCTCAGACCAGCCGCTGCCGGATACATCCCCTTCAACTCCAGAGCGAACAAGTCTTCGGTCTCGCCGATCGAGGCTTCCAATACGATTGCCTTCCTGTCCTCGCCCTCCTCCTGATGCGCGCCGTTCACGATCGGCACGGAATGCCCCTGCGAGCCGTTGCACCAGTACGTATACCGTTCGGGGCCGAAATAAGACTTCGTATACAAGCCTCTGCCAAGGTCCGCCAAATAAGCTTCTCCCTCCGCATGCAGCAAGAACTGGCCGCCGTCGTTATGGTTGTGCGGCTCGCCGTTATGTCCACCTTTGGCCGCGAAGCTATAGGAGCGACCTTCCTCGGGGACGTGCCGCGACAAGAACCATTGCGCGTCCGCCATGTAACGGGTTTCCGTCGGCCAACCGACGGATTCCGCGGCAGCGCCTCCGCCTTCGGCTTTCTTCGCTTGCGAACCGCCTTCCGCCGCCCACATCACGTTGCGAAGCGCATGAGCCCATCTCCCGCAATGATCCGCCGCGTACGGCTCCCTGAACGAGGCATCGGGCAAGGCGACCTGCTGGAATTCGCGGCGCAGCCGCATCGTAAGCCCCATATATACGCCGCTCCGTTCCGGAGAATCGGAGAAGCTGACGATCATGTCCTCGCTCGTGAAGCAACGTTGCTGGAACATCGCGATCTCTCGTACTTTGCGCTCGGCGAAGCCGTTTAACCCTCCGGAAGTCGCCGCCTTCAGCAAATCCATATAATAAACATAGTAGCCGAAGCCGTATTGCCAATAGGAATAGCCTTCCAGACAAGCCCCGTCCTGACCGTAACCCGACAAAAATACGTCCATGGCCGCGTGCACACGCTCCAGCAACGCCGCAAGCCGTTCCGAATCCTCTATCGCGTAAAGTGCCGCCATGCCGATCGAACCCGCGCAGACCGAGGACCAGTTGTTGTCCAGCCTCTCCCAGTGATAGGATCCCGACAGAAACGGCCCGAAAATCCTTCGTTCCGTCTCGATGGCGATGCGGGCAACCAGCTCCTCGCCCAAAACATCTCCTAGCAGCTCGGCAAGCTCCGTAAGCGCTTGCCCCGTCTCCGCCGCGAATAAGTCGATATTGCCGAGCGGCCCTCGCGACTCGTTGTAATGGGCGGGCAGACACCAAGTCCTCTCATCGCAAATGGCTTTCGCGGCTTGCCGCAGCGCGCCTGCGTATACGTCCCCCTCCGGCTTCAGCCATGCCATCAGCGCGAACGCGTTCAGCCGTTTCCGCTTGGCGAAGTATACCCCCTCGTAGGATAGCCGCTCCCCCGTCTCGGCGAATACCCGGAACAGCTCATCCGTTAGCACCGGCTCCCGTTCTCCAAGCAATCGCTCCGCTTCCGCTTCGATCTCTGCAAGCATTCCGGCAAGCGATCCGTCTGTCACTAGTCTATCCGCCATCCCATGCCGACTCTCCGAGCCGCCCAGCAGCTCGAACCCTCTAACGCGATTGTTAAGCAAGTCAGTCAAACTCGCAGCCTCCGCTTGTCCCCATTCCATGTTTTCCACTCCCCGTTTACGCAGTTGGCTTCGATAGGCCGCGGGCGTCAAGCCCGCTTACGATTTAAACAATTGCGAGATACATGTTCATCCTCGTTATATAATTCGATATAGGTCTCGCCAGTCTCCTTCTAAATGGGGCAAAAACAAAAACCCGGGCGCTCTCGCTCCCGGGCTCTGTCGTCTGCTTTACAGCTCGCCCCGATATTGCAGGCCTAACATGATATATTCCGTCAGCTCCCGCGTCATCGTCTCCAGATCCTGAGGCTCTTCCTCCAGCATGACGCTCCAGTACTCCTGCTTCCGATGGAATAACAGCGTGCCGACGACGGACATAAACGCGGTATCGATCGAGCCGAACCGCAGCAGTCCCCGCTCGCGGCCCTCCAGCATCCATTTGCGAAGCAATTTCCACATCGGCATGACATGCTCCCTGATCTTCTGGATGCGCGGAGTGTTCATAATAATTTCCTGTTGGATGATCGTAATCAATTGCGGATCCGCCTGCCGAAACGCCGTAACCTCTCGGATAATCAGTTTCACCCCTGTTATGGGATCCATATCGGCATGGATGGAAGCAATTCTGCTATTGGGAAAATAATTCTCGAATAACGACCCGAACAAATTCTCTTTGCCGCCGAAGTGGTAAGAGACCAATGCGACATTGGCTCCCGCCTCTTCGCATATTTGTCTGATGGATGTGCCTTCGAAGCCGTGCTTCGCGAACAGCCCCTTCGCCGCGGCCAATATGCGCAACTTGACATCCGTTTCATCTGCAGGTGACATGGCTTGGCTCCCGTCGTAATGTTTCGTTCTGGCTACTTCTGGCTTGCGATGGCGACCTGCGGCTGCGCGGCCGCAGCCTTGCGCTTCAGCAAGACCGCTCCGGCGCTCACGATAATGGCGACCGCCCCGATCGCCAGCAGCGCCACGGCATCGTTCCCGATGCCGGGACCGCCGAACAATATATTCATATTACCATCAACCGCGTAGGTAGCGGGCAACAACTTGCTAAGTCCCGTATAGAAATCGTTCAGCAGTTCTCGCGGCACCATCGCGCCCGAAGAAACGAGCTGCACCGACAGCAGCATAATATTAAACAGCATGCCCGCCATGCCGAACACGTATAGGAACATCTGAGAAACGAACATAAACGTCAGCAGGAACAAAAACTGGAAGCCCCACAAGGCGAGGAAGCCCGCTTCGATCTGACCGCCAAGCGCCGCCAGCAGCGAAGCGCCCACAAGCGACACGGCTGCCGCGGAGACGATGTTGATCAGGCTTCTAGCGCCAAAGCGTGCCCAGCGCGTCGTCGAGGCGCTGATCGCCATTCCCGATTGCTCGATATTCATGCCCATGATCATCGCGCCAACGTACGATGCCAGAACCATCATCATCGGCACCATCTGATTGTTCATCCCCTGCACGGCGTTCACCGATTGCAAATCCGAGACGACGCGCTCCGATAATCCGGTCGACGCGGCCGCGGCCTGCTCGGCCGGCACGCTCATGCCGGATAGCGCAGCCTGGATGCCCATCGCGACGGCTTGCCGGTTAACCTCGGCGGTAATCGTCTCCGCCGCGCCGCTCATCATGCTTTTGATGAGCGCGGGATTCGATTCGTTGATCAAGTAACCGATCGTCGCATGCGAATCCTTGGATGCCGCCTGCTCCGCAAAGTCGGCCGGGATATGAACGACCATCTGAAGCTCGCGTTCGTTCAATTGCCGCTTCGCGTCCTCTAGCGACCCCGGCTGGACGACGCCAAACGGCAGCTCCTTGGCCAAATTGCCGGCGATCGTCTCTCCCATTCCGCTCGCGTCTTCGTTCACGATCGCGATCGTCAATCTATCTACCCGATCCGTCACGCCATCGTAGCCCGTCATCCAAATGACGGAAAAAATAATTTGGAACATAAATGCCGTAATAATCCCGACCCACGTAGTTGGCCGCTTCATGAAGGCTTGCAACGCGTGTTTCATCTCTTTACCACTCCATTCTCTATTTAAACAATCGTTTAAAACAACTGTTTAAATTATGCGACAGCAATCGGCCGTTGTCAACCCGTTTTATAGTTATAAATACAATTAAAACAGGCACTACCATCGGCATTTCCTCAACAGGAATGCTTTCTGATAATGCCGGTATTCTATCGATTCGCTACTTTTCCATTGCCAAAAGCCAATCCTGCATTGACGAAACTACTTTCTCTAGCTGCATTTCTTCACTTATGGAGGATTCATGATCTCCCTTTTGCCTTCCGTACGATCCGAATTGCCCATGATTCCCGCCCTTAATATCGATAAAGAGCGTGTCATTCGGCAAATTCATCTTGCTTTTTTCCCATACCTCTCTATCCATTACGCCATCAGCCGTTCCAGTCAATTGCAAAACGGATAGTCCCGTATTAGCAAGAGACCCTTTATCGTCAGCATAGGAAGCTAAGAAAAACACGCCTTTTAATTCCTTGCTGTGTTCCAATGCGAATCTGGCGGCAAATGCACCCCCTAGGGAATGTCCTCCAATAACATAGGATTCTTCCGAATGTGCTTTGAGAAACGAATCCGCTTTGTTCTGACCGAAAATGGCTAAGTTCAACGGCATATCAGCAATATAAACCCTGTATCCCAATTCCGCTAACTCTCTTGCCAATGGCGAATAGCTAATAGGTTCAACTAAACCACCCGGATAAAATATTACATTAGGCTGCCTGGTTTTACCTTCGATCGGTTCAAACTCATATCCATCCTTTATCTCCGTTACTTTCACGCGATTGTCTGTTTCGAACGCGGAAACAGCTCGATCAGAAGGACTGTATGTTATGGATTGAATATATGCAAAAATGGAAACGACTGCGATAATGACCACCGCACACCCTACAGCCGCTATTTTGGTCCATTTACGCTTTTTTCGTTTCATTATGAAAACACCTTTCTCACTTAATCAAGAGACCGCCCCGTCTTGCTCAGCCGCTGCGCCTCCCGCGTATTTCGCTTTGACCCGTAGATAGATGAGTAGCTTGGCAGCCGGACTAACGACCGCTCTCTTCGTGAATACTTGGTAATCGTTCAGCTTGACCTCGTTCAGTATCGCTTCGTAGAAGCCAGCCGCGAGCTCGATTGAAGCAGCGCTTAGAACCGGGTACTCGCTTAATCCGTTCATCCCTTTGATGAACCAATTCCGCGCAAGTTCTTCGAGCTCCCTGATGAGTCGACGGAAGGAGTCGTTAACCAGCCCGGCTGCGAACTCTTCTTCGGAATACCCTGCCCGCCGCATCCATTCAAGCGGGATATAACGGCGCCCTCTTGCGCGATCCTCTCCTACATCTCGAATAATGTTGACGATCTGCATCGCTTTGCCAAGCCAGACGCCCTCTTCTTCAATGCTGGCATGCGGTGCATCGTGCAGGACGGGCAGCAGCATCTCCCCGACTGTTCCTGCCACTAGCCTGCAATAATGATCCAGTTCATCCAACGTGGCATAATGAGTCTGCTTCAAATCCAGGCGTTGGCCTTGAATCTGCAAGAGGAACGGCTCGAGGCGGACCGGAAACGAGTCGAATAACCAACGGAGCGCCGGCCAGATGAAATGTCCTTCGGCGTCCTCCAGACGGAGAAGCCCCCGCTCCAATTCGTCAAGCGTATATTGGGATCGTTCAGGCTCATCTACAGAATCGTCAATCATCCGGCAGAAGGCGTATATGACATAGACTGCCTCCCTTCTCGGACTGGCAAGCTCACGGAATGCTTTATAGAAGCTGGCCGAATGATGGCGTATTACCTTCTCGCATTGGTTGAATACCGATGTCATATCCATGTAACGATCCTCCTGGATTATTTGTTTAATGAACGAGTCTCTTCTTCATCGATTGTGTCGCCTTTTTGGCTTTGTTGCCCATAATCTCAGTATTTCTAAAGTATGAACAGGTAAACGTGGGAAACTTGCTTAGTTACTGTCATGATCGCTTTCATTAAAATTATATATACTTGAAGGTTAATATTCAATCCCCGAATACTGAATGTACTTATGGCTATATGGTTATGGTCATCCATTCCGATCCTCAATACAAAAAATACCTGGCGCATTTGCACCAGGTATCTCATCCATTCCTCTGATTATGTCAATCCACCAATCGTGTCTTCTTCTTCCCACTTGGCGTCGTTGGCTTGTTGCTTGCGGAATACGATACCGGACAAGAACACGCTGAACTCGTACAGCAACACAAGCGGAATAATGACGAGCACGTCGGAAATAAAATCGGGCGGCGTAATCGTAATGCCGATAAACGCCATTATAAAATACGCCAGACGACGCATTTTTCTGAGCCGCTGCGGATTGACGAGCCGGATCGCCGTCAGGAACATAATGACGAGCGGCAGCTCGAACAGCAGCGAGATCGGGATCAGGATGCTGAACATAAACGTAAAGTACTGGATAATCCCATACGTTTCTTCAAGGTTTAAATGCTCCGCCACCGTGCGGGTAAAGTTGAAGGCGAGCGGAAACACTACGAAATACGAAAACGCCAGTCCCATCAAAAACATGAGGAGCACAAACGGCACGTATTTCAGCGTGGAGCGCTGCTCGATCGGCCTTAATGCGGGTTTCACGAATGACCACAGCTGGTAGGCCGTGAACGGCAACGTAATGACCAGCGCGATAACGAACGCGAATTTCATGTACATGCTGATGCCGTCCCACAACGAGAACGTATGCAGCGTCATCGTGTTCGCGGGCTCCATGCTCATCAAGTAGTTATATAACGGCTCCGCAGCGACAAGTCCCAGCACGAGCCCTAAAGTTAAAACGATCACGACGTATATCAGTCGTTTGCGCAGCTCGCCAAGATGCTCAAGCAGCGACATAAGCCCTTCTTCGCGAAGCAAGCCTTTGCTTCCTTGTTTGCTCGCCTTACCGCCGGCTTCCATCGGTGAATTCTACTCCCCTTTCGTCATTCCGCACGACAAGAAAAAAGCGGGCCCGATTACTCCGGAAGCCGCTTGTTGGTTTTCTCGATATCGGATGCCGCGCTTGCTTCAACTCTTCCTTTATCCTTCGCGTCGTCGTCATGGTCCATAATATCCCTGGCCCCCGACTTGAATTCGCGAAGCGTCTTGCCGAACGCCCGCCCAAGCTCCGGCAGCTTGTTCGGTCCGAACAGCAGCAAGGCGATCAATACTAACAATATAATGCCCGTTGCTCCAATTCCGCTCATCATCCAACCTCCCCATCTGCAAAAATTCGATTACCGTCGCTCGACACGATCCTTCAAGCTTTATCGCGTAAGCAAGCCGCCGTATCCGAGCGGTATTATATCTTCCCTCGTTATGATGTCCCCTGCGAGAATACGCGGCAGAAGCACGTCAAAGGAGGTGTAAGGGTCATGCATGACGCAGCCCGGGAGACCCATAATCGGAACCCCGTTTATGTAACCCATGAGAAGCATCGAGCCCGGAAGCATCGGCGTTCCGTAACTGACGATATCGGCGCCGGCCTCTCGGATGGCGCCAGGCGTTCTATCGTCCGGATCTACGGACATTCCGCCTGTCACGAGTATCATATCATACCCTTGTTGCAGCATAAAGTGTATTTCCTTGACAATTACATGACTATTGTCGGGCGCGAAACGCTGCTCCGCCACCTCCGATCCGAGCTCGGCGAGCTTCGCCGCGACGGCCGGTCCGAACTTGTCCTTGATGCGTCCTTCGTACACTTCGCTGCCCGTCGTCAGCAGCCCCGCCTTCATCGCGCGGAAAGGACGTACCTCGATCGGCGCAACCCCGTGATCCGTCCGGTATCGGCGGGCCAGCTTCTCCACCTCCGCCACCTTCTCCTTGGATACGACGAGCGGAATCGCTCTCGTGGCGGCCAGCGGATTACCGGTACGAACGACAGCGTGCTGCTTAACCGTCGCCAGCGCAATCTCGCCCAAGCTATTGATGGCGTCCACGATGTCCTTATCGATCCGGGCGAGACCCGTCACCCGCGACTTCAGGGTTACTTTGCCCTCATGCGGTTCCGTTAAGGACAAATCATCACTAGCCAAAGCTTGAGCCATGGCGAGCGCTGCGTCGTCCTCGTGCAGCTCTCCATCGCCTAATTCGAGAATGTAGATATGCTCTTTGCCGATATCGAGTAGACTTGGGATGTCCGCTTCGGCGATCAGATGGCCCTTCTTGAACAGCCGCCCCTTAAACTGTCCCGGGATGATCTGCGTCAGATCATGCGCCAGCCTCAAACCCACCGCGTCGTGAACGGACACTTCCCTTAGAATCGTCGTACCCTGCCTGATGACTTCGAGCTCTTTGCCGTCCCCGCTTCTTGCCGTCATCCGTTATGCTCTCCCAGCTGACCCGACAGAATGCCGAGCGCGTGCGGCAGCTGGTCCATAATGGCCATAAGGCTCTCGTGAACGCCCTTCGGGCTTCCAGGCAAATTGACGATCAGCGAGCTGCCTCGGATCCCGCATACGCCGCGCGACAGCATGGCTCTTCTCGTCTTTTGCAGCGCGCCCATCCGCATCGCCTCGGCAAGTCCGGGCACTTCCCGGTCGATGACCTTAAGCGTTGCCTCCGGCGTGATATCGCGCGGAGCTAGTCCCGTCCCCCCGGTCGTCAGAACAAGATCCGCCTGGAAATACTCCGTCATTTCGATCAATGCCGCCATAATTTCGTCCTGCTCGTCCGGCACGATGCGATAATCGACGATCACGCCCCCGAGCTCTTCCTCCACCAGCTCGCGTATAACCTGCGCGCTCGTGTCCTCTCTTTCGCCGCGCGATCCCTTGTCGCTAGCCGTTAATAACGCAACCTTCCACTGCATAACCCGTTCCTCCCATCCCGAATGTCACTGACTGCTCTCTATGCTTCGGCAATCGTATAATCGCCGCTCTTGCCGCCGCTTTTGGCCAATAGCCGGGTCGGACCGATCACCATGTCCTTCTGCAGCGCCTTGCACATATCGTATACGGTAAGCGCCGTTGCCGAGACGGCCGTTAAGGCTTCCATCTCGACGCCGGTCTTGCCCGTCGTTTTTACCGTTGCTTCTATGTATAGCTCGTCCGTTCCGTTGTCGTCGAATACGATATTGATGCCCGTAAGAGGCAACGGATGGCACATCGGAATCCAGTCCGACGTTTTTTTGGCGGCCATGATCCCCGCGACCTGCGCCACCGCGAGGACGTCTCCTTTGCCGATTCGGCCCGATTTGATCGCCTCGAGGGTCGACGGCAGCATCTTTACGCCTGTTCCAGCCGTCGCGACGCGAGTCGTCACGTCCTTATCCGAAATGTCCACCATTTTAGCTCTGCCCTGTTCGTTGAAATGGGTTAGCTCCATGCTTACCCGCACCCCCTCTTTCGTTTAGTCGGCTGCTTCGCGCCAGTATATGCCTTTCTCCGTTACGACCCCGTCCAGAAGCATATCGTGCGCTTCGCCGGGAACTTCGTCTGTAAGCTGCGCCTCAAACGAAACGCCAAGCCATAATGGGCGTTTATTCTTGTGCCTGCTTTCCCCGGATAACGTCATCCGCTCCCAAAAGCGGTCGTAATATCCGCCTCCGTATCCCATTCGCCCGCCTTTTGTATCAAAGGCCAGACCCGGTACCAGCACAAGCCGCGGCATATGCGTATCGGGCAGCTGCGGCGCGAGCGACGGATTCGGCTCCATGATGCCGTATGCTCCCGATCGAAGCTGATGAAAGCCATTGATTACGTGCAAAGCCATCCCGCGATCGGCGAAGGTGCATCTGGGCAGGATGGTCTCGATGCCGCTTCGCCAGCACCGCCGGAGGAGCTCTCCGACATCGAGCTCGCTGCGGAAGGCTGCATAAGCCATGATCGACTCCGCACCCATCCCGTCCGCAAGCTCGGCCGCGTGTCTGCACGCTTCCTCGGACCACTCCCGGCGACGCTCCGCATCCAGCCCGTCGCGACGTTTCGCGTAGACGGCCCGCAGCTCGGATTTTCTTTGAGCCCCAAGTTGCGAATCCATTCGTTGTTCAATCCTCTTTCCCGTCCAATGACTGAACTTACCTTATCTTGTAGTGTACCATTGTTATACAACTTTCGCCAATGAATGCGGCTCTTTGTGGTAAACTAATAATTGATGCACGCAGCGTCTTCGCTGCGACTATGGAGTGGAGGGTCGGCAATGTTGTTGCAAGTGTCCAATGTATCCAAACATTATGGCGTTACCGCCGTATTATCCCATATTTCTATGCAGGTGCAAGAACGCGACCGGATCGGCCTTGTCGGGGTCAACGGCGCGGGCAAGTCCACGCTGCTCAAAATTATAGCCGGCGAAATATCCGCGGATTCCGGCGATATTCATAAATCGAAGGAAACGAAGCTCGGTTACCTCGCCCAGAATAGCGGGTTGCAATCGGACCGAACGATCATCGCGGAGATGCGGGCCGTCTTCGCCCATCTGATCGAAGCCGAGGAGGAGCTGCGCCAGCTGGAGCTGCGCATCGCGGATCCGGAGCTGCACGACAATCCCAAGCGATACGAGGAAACGCTGGAGCGTTATGCCCGGCAATCCGACTGGTTCAGGGAGCAAGGCGGCTTCGAGATCAACACGCGCATCAACAGCGTGCTGCACGGCATGGGCTTCGGCAGCTTCGATCTGGAGACGGTCATCTCCACGCTAAGCGGCGGCCAAAAGACGCGTCTAGCCTTGGCGCGCATCCTGCTGCAGGCCCCCGATCTGCTCATGCTCGACGAGCCGACCAACTATTTGGACATCGAGACGTTGACTTGGCTGGAGTCCTATCTGCGAGGGTATGCGGGCGCTATCGTCGTCGTATCCCATGACCGTTATTTCCTGGACGCGATGGCGAATACGATCGTCGAGATCGAGCGCCATGTCGCCACTCGGTATACGGGCAATTATTCTCGTTATCTGGAAATCAAGGAAGCCGAATACGAAACCCAACTTAAGCACTACGAGAAGCAGCAAGGCGAGATCGAGAAGATGGAGCAATTCATTCAGCGCAACCTCGTTCGCGCTTCCACGACCAAGCGCGCCCAGAGCCGCCGCAAAGCGCTCGACAAGCTGGAGCGTCTCGACAAACCGCTCGGCGATCTCAAGAAAGCCCACTTCACCTTCGAGATCGAACGGATGTCGGGCAAGGACGTGCTTGGCGTGGACAACCTGTCGATTGCATTCCCCGGCAAGGAGGAGCCGTTATTCCGCAATATCGGCTTCCAGCTGACGCGCGGCGAGACGGTTGCGCTCATCGGGCCTAACGGCATCGGGAAATCGACATTGCTCAAAGCGCTGATGGGGCAGCTTCAGCCCGCATCCGGCACCATACAATTCGGCACTCATGTCAAAATTGGGTACTACGATCAAGAGCATACCCGCCTTAATAGCCAGAATACGGTTTTGGAAGAGGTATGGGGCGAATATGCCCACATGGAGGAAGCGAGAATCCGGACCGTGCTCGGCAACTTCTTGTTTAGCGGCGAAGACGTACTCAAACGGATATCTTCCTTAAGCGGCGGCGAGAAGGCGCGGGTATCCCTCGCGAAGCTGATGCTCGCGCAAGCGAACCTTCTCATATTGGACGAGCCTACCAACCATCTGGATCTATTTAGCAAGGAAGTACTGGAGTCCGCCCTCATGGATTACGAAGGAACGTTGCTGTTTATCTCCCATGACCGTTATTTCCTCAACAAGATGGCGGAACGCATCGTCGAGCTGAGACCCGACGGCATCCGACATTTCCTGGGAAATTACGATGATATGCTGGAGAAGAAGACCGAAATCGAGGAAGCGCGGCAAGAAGCTCTCGCGGCTCAAGCTGCAGCCTCTGGTCGCAAGCCGGGCTCGGTCCCTTCCGAAGCGCCTGGGCCCGGCAGCTCTTACGAGGCCGAGAAACAAGCGAAGCGCGAAGAACGCAACAAGCAGCGCAAGCTGGAAACGCTGGAAGCGCAAATCGCCGAACTGGAAGGGCAGATTGCCGCTTTGGAGGAGCAATTGACCGATCCGGCTATTTTCAACGATTACGTGCGCATTCAAGAGATTCAATCCCAGATCGACGAGCGCAAGCACTCGTTGTCCGAGACGTACGAGCAATGGGAGGCACTCATGTAGCTGGCTGCCCCCAGACAACGGAAATTTGCCGGTTCACGCACATAGCTAATACGGTTAACGAACATAATAGGTCTTGAGCATTCCCTATGCAATGTGGGGGATGCATCCAGCGCGAAATGGGGCCGACAACAATGTCAGAGCATCAACAATTTGGCGATAGCAGCTCTTTAATGGAGAAAACGCAAAAAGAGCGGAATCGAAAGGGCTTGACCGGCGATATTACGCCGCAGGGGAAAAACGAAAAACCGAAAACGATCAATAAACCTTCCACCTGATCACAGGTTCCGGATACATGCGAAAGAGGGGCGCCCAAGCCATCGTCAGCTATTAATGACATGACCTTTGGTGCTCCTCCTTTTTTGCCGTTAGTACGTTTCCATGCTAATGAGCCCTAGCCTCTTCGCTTCCTTGATGGCTTCCGATCTCGATCTGACATTCAGCTTCTCGAAGATTCGGGTCAGCTGGTATTCCACGTTGCGCTGGCTGACGTGCAGGCTGACCGCAAGCTCCTTGTTGCTGACGCCGGCTGCCACCTCCGACAGGATCGCCATCTCTTTCTCGTTGATCGACACGTCTTCGATCGACAGCTCGGAGCGCGAGACCGTCACCTCGTTCCGCCTTAGCTGCTTAAGCAGCGTAATCGGTATAACGGCTTCTCCGCGCAGCGCGCAGCGAATGGAATGATTCAGCTGCTCGCGCGACGCCGTCTTGGAGATAAAGCCGGATACGCCCGACTCGATCAACAGATTAAAGTGCGAGCCGATCTCGTAGCCGGAATAAATAATGATTTTACGTTCCGGATCCAGCTGGAGCAGCCGCTTCGTCAGCTCCAGACCGCTGATGCCCGGCATATTAAGATCGCATAGGATCAGATCAAACGGATCTTTGCCCATCTGCACCTTATTCAACGCTTCCAACGCGGAATGGGCGACGGTCACCTTCATCTCGTTGTCTTGTTCGATCATCGTCTTGGTGCCCTCCCCTACGGAAGGATGATCGTCAACTAATAAGATATGAATCACCCGCCATCCCCCTATCGTTTCTTATTCCGTCCGTCATGATCGGCATGAGAATCGTAACCTCGAGGCCGTTGCCGCGTTCCGAATCAAACGAGATCTCGCCTTCCAAGCTTGCCACGCGCTCCTTAATGCCCGATAACCCCATATGCTCGAACGACTCGACCATATGGTTGACGTCCATGCCAACGCCATCGTCCTTATAGTGGAAATAGATCATGCCTTTGCGCAGCTCCAGCTCCAGCATGACGATTCTGGCGCTGGCATGCTTGTCCGCGTTGCGCAGCAGCTCCTGCACGATCCTGTAAATAGCCGTAATCTGTTCCTCGTTTAATTCATCCTTGATCGGCTTCGATTTGAATTTCACTTCGAAGTTGACCCGCATTTGCGTATGCTCGATTATCGATTCCACCGCTTCGATGACTCCCATCTCCTTGAGCAATGGAGGTCTAAGCTCGTTGCAGGTCTCCCTGATCTGATGAATGACGTCAAGCAATCCTTCCTTGATGGCCTCCAGCTCGCCGCCCAGCTTGTCGGAGATGGGATGGTCCATAATGACGCTCTCCAATCTTCGATACCAGAGCAGCTGATCCTGCAGGGCCGAATCGTGTAGATCGGCGGCAAGCTTGCGGCGTTCGTTCTCCGATAGGAGGAACAGCATTCGGAGCACCCACGGGGACGGAGCATGCTCCTTGCGCACCTCGGATTGCAGATCCTCGATCAATCCTTCGATCAAATACAAGTTCTCGAATACGATGCTGGAATAATTGGCCATCGTCTTGAGCCAGCGAATTTCGTCGGAATTAAACCGCGTATGATTGCTTTTCTGACCGATCCAGAGCACATGGTAACGCGACCTCTGCTTGCCGATGACGAGACCTAATCCGAACGGGAGGTCGATCAGATCACCCGGCTTAAACGTATTGACGATGCCCAGCAGGAAGTCCGCCGTCACGAGCTCCTCCTGCTCGTCTTTCATCGGAAAGACGGCATTCTCCGTTTGATCGACGATCAGGAACGTAATGCGTCCAACCGGGAGCAGATCGTTGATCTCGCTCTTCAGCACCGCCTCCAGATCCGCTTGCTTCATTACCTTGGCCACGTTGCGCGAGAATCGGTCGAGGCTGTCCTGATAGCTGTACATCGCTTTAAACAAACGCGGCCGAAACCGCTGATCGATCTGCTCCTTGGCATATAGAAACAAGGTCATCCCCACGTACAGAACGATAAAAGCTCCGATAAACGCGGACCAGACTCCTCCATCCCGCTCCTGCACCGCTAGCGTTACCGCTCCTGCAAGCAGCAGCGAAGGAATTAAAGACAACGACGTATAATACTTGAAACGCGTCAATATGAAGTCGATGTCGAACAGCTGATTCGATGTCGACAGGTAGAAGTAGACCACCGGCAGAATAAACAGGAACAATGCCGTGAAAGCCGGAGGCAGAACCTGGTCGTTGCCGAATAGCTGCGGCATTAAGTTTAATGTGGCGAATGGCGTAAACGCCACAAGATGGGCGGTCAGCGTTATGGTAAACAACGAATGAAGCTTTGTATAGCGGTGTTTGAAGTATTTGAGAATAAGCTTATAGACGCATACGAGATTGCCGATTAGAACAAACGCGCTATACGCGCCTTTAATATCGTTGAACGTCCCGCTGCTTAGCAGATCCGTCCATATGTAGAGCAGGCTGCTCGCGCTGACAAGACCAACGATCGCGAATAGCGCCACTAATAGCCGATTGTTTATAAAGCTTGCGTCGAATCTCCGCAAGTACATATTCATGAAGCTCATGTACAGCAGCGGTATTGCAGGCAATACGACGTAAATGATCGATAGTCCGACGGGATCTCTCAGGATGGAAGCCGATGAACTGTAGTAGCTGATCCCAATCGACGAGAAGAAGAGAATCAGCATGATGGCTGCCGGATCGTGACTGCGCTTCACATAGAGGAAGATGGAGAACGCGCAAAATATGAATAACGAGATTCCCGGCACGTATAATTGGAGCAGAAGCTCGGTCGCGGTATGCTCTCCCGACCAGGCTTTCGCGAACGTAATCGATATCGTCGCGCCATCTTGCCGCTTCACGAGAATGTTGTCCGCATCCTCCAGCGAATCATACTTCATCAGGTTGGGGAACCGCGCGGCGGGCTCTGAATTGATTTCGACGATTTGATCGCCGACCTGCAGCCCGTTCATCTTGGCCTGTCCCCCGGGAGCTACGGAGACGACAAAAAAACCGGCATTATTTTGTGGCGTGACGTAAGCCCCGATAAAAGGCACGCGAATAATGACGGCAGTCAAATATATGATTAGCGAAACAAAAAATAATAGGAAGAGGATTGCTGTCAGCCGTTTAAATGGAGTGGATTTCATGCAAGCCTCTTCCTTTCAATCTCTTCATGCGCGAATGCTAGTTCCAGCCGTAGCCGAAGTAGCGGTTCCCGTTGCCTTGCTCCTTCAATTCGCCAAGGAGTGCTTTCTGTTCTTCCATCGATACGCCGGCCAGCGCGACTTGTCCACCCATCGCCAGCTTCATGTTTTCCGTGCTGCTTGCCAATTGACGAATTATTTCTTTCAACATCCTACATTCCTCCGCTTCGCCTAGTTAATGAACTCGAAATCTAGTACATTATTACTATATCAAACATAGGAATGCAGGCAAACGCAAAAATGATTAGTAATTACCGAAGCGCGAATTGCGTGGTGCGGCCCGAATGCCGTCAACCCTTGACGAAATCCCGATTATTTTCCCTATCTGCCTGTTCTGCCCCGTCTCGAGGGCTCTTCGGCCCGCCTTCCAGAACGTCGATAAGACGAGCTTTCCACTCCTCGTCGCCGGTTGTCGCCGCCAATTGATCCAGGAATCGATTGTAGTGCATCCGTCCCATTACCGTCCCGTATAGAAGCGCTCCCGTACGCTCGAGCGCATCGCGGAACATCGTCCCGCTGCCAAGCACCTTATCCGGACCAATGACCCCCTTGTAGTAGTCGGCGATCCAGACATCCTGTTCTCCAATGCTCTCTAGCAGGTACAGAATCGGAAGACTGACCTTGCGCTGCAAGAAATCGCTCTTCTCATCCCAACGGACAAGATCTCTTATATCGTTCTTCATCTGCGAGGACAATCCCAGTTCTTCCGCGTAAGAGGCAACTTCTTCGCTCCATCCGCGCCCGGCGGCAAGCACCCCCGCGTTGCAAGCCAGGACGAACAAGGAAGCGGACTTGCGGCGCACCATCTCCAGATAGGTCTCCTCGTCCGCTGCCTCGCGCGCGATGTCCATCATTTGGCCGTTTGCCGACAGCAGCAGCTGTTCGCTCAGCTTGACCGCCATCGCTCCGCGCCGGCCCGGATCAGGTATGCTCTCCAGCAGCGCATGCTGTGCCAGCGTCAGAATGGCTGTCGCGGCATGAATCGCCTCGGGCAGCGGAATCGCCATCCACGGTTTCGACGGGGCGTCCTGATCCTCCAGATCATCCAAAATATCCGAAGCCAGTATCAGCAATTCGATGCCCGCCGCCGCCCGGAAGGGATCGCCCTTGGCTCCTCCGTGCATGTGGTAATGGATAAAGGTCAGCGGCCCGAATATCATGGGCTCGGACTGCTTATCCTCCGCAAAGAGAAGAGCCAGCTCCTGCAGCCGCTTCGATTGAAATTCCGTGCGTATGACGGACTTCATGGCGAGCGCGATCCGCTGGTTCAGGCCGCTCTCGCCCGGTATGTGCATTCCGTCCAATCTCTTGCCTCCGTTCATCGCTACCATTCAGGTATTAGTATACTACGATTACGCCGCCTAAGCATCGTCCTTTGTATTCTTCTCATTTCCCCCCTCGCCTTTTCGTGATAAGAGAAGTGCGATCATCTCCATCCTTTTCTCTATCAGACTTTTGCGCTCGGTGGACAGATTTGGCACTTGCTTGCCTTGCTGGAGCGGTTTAAACTTCAACGCCCCCCTCGTAGCCTACGGCGTATTCCATATATACGGCTTCCATCGTGAGCCCCCCGCGGGGAAGCTCTTCGATCAACTGCATCGGACTGTCGCATGCGACCAGCTGGCCGCCTCTCATGACGCCGACCCGATCGCAGCAATATTGGATTTCCGTCATATCGTGCGAGATGATGACGATGGTTTTCCCCTGCAGCTTGAGTCCCGCGAGAATCGACCAGTATTCGCGTTTCGCCTGGCTGTCCAGCCCCGTCGTCGGTTCGTCCAGGAAGATAATCGAAGGATCGCTAATAATCGACGCTGCGAGCATCGTCCGTTGCCGCAGACCCGAGGACAGCCGGTTGACGATCTGTCCGGCGTAAGGCATTAGGCCGAATTGTTTCAGGATAACATCTATGTCCATATGGCGGCGATAGTAGTCTTGGAACATCGCCAGTGCTTCCCTTACCGTTTTTTTGTCAACGAGCGTCGTCGTCTGCATAAAAAAATTGATATGCTCCTTAAGCTTCTCGGCTTCGGTGGCGATATCGAAACCAAGCACGCGAACGGAACCTTCGTCGGGCGCGCGCTGGCCGGAGAGGAGCTCGAGCAATGTCGTCTTGCCCGCCCCGCTCTTGCCGATGATGCCGAACAGCTCGCCCTGACTTACCTCGAAGGAGATTTGCTTGACTGCATGAGTAGCGCCTAAATACTTGCTGACATGTGTCGCCTCGATGACGGCTCTCTGATCCACTCGGGTTACCTCCGCTTGTAAGACTTTAATGTTAAGATAGCGCATTCAACGCAGTATTTCACCGAAAAGTTGTTTCGTAATTAGCGCAAACGAGATTGCGGTTATCATAAGCGGAACAAGCATTCACGTTACTCACAGTTTTATCCACAACCCTGAATAAATTGTTAGTGAATTCAGTCGACATTTTCCGCGGAGTCCTCCGCATTTCCTAAGCCTTTAGCCATGTTCAGCTTCATTCGACAAGAAAAACGACGATTCTGTCCACGTTATTCACATTATCCACAGCTCGCATGTGAAAAAGTTACCCCCATTTCCATCACAATAAAAAAAGGCGCAAACCTAAGGTTTACGCCATCTTTACATCCTTATCCACATTATTCACCTACCTGTGGATAACTTTGTGCACATCTATCTAAAATGTACAGGAAACTCCGATTCGCTTCTTAATTGGCGGTATCCCGCAAGGACCGGTCCCTCAAGGAGGCACCTTGCGTCATTAACGCTTGATTGCAAGCCGAGACGTAAGCCTCGGCCGCGGCCAGAATAATGTCTTGATGCACCGAGCTGCCCCGATACCGCTCGCCGCCGTACAACACGCTGACGACCGCTTCGCCGAATGCGTCTTCCCCGGTCGACAACGAATGCAGCTCCAAATCCTCGAATTCCATAGTCGTCGGTATCGCCTGCTTGAGGGCCAGAATGACCGCCTCCAGCGGTCCGGAGCCCATCGCCATATAACTTTCCTCGCGTCCTTCGCCGTTCTCCCGCACCGTTACGATCGCCGTTCTGGCTCGTTGCGTGCCGGCATGGACCAGCAAATCCACCAGTACCAGCGGATCCGGCTGGGTTTTGGTCATATCGCCGGCGATGCGGATCAGCTCGTTGTCGGTTACGATCTTCTGCCCGTCCGCAAGCTCCTTGAAGCGAGCGTAAATCGATTGGAATTGCTCTTCCGTCGGTTCGATGCCGAAGTCCGCGAGACGATGCTTGATCGCGTGGCTGCCGGAATGTTTGCCAAGCACGATCATGCTTCTCGAAATGCCCATCGCTTCGGGATCCATGATTTCGTAGGTGTTCCGGTTTTTGAGCAGGCCGTCCTGATGGATTCCGGATTCATGCTGGAACGCGTTGCGGCCCACGATCGGCTTGTTGTAGGCGATCGGGAAATTCATCGTGCGGCTCACGACCCGAGACGTTTCGTAAATCTGGTCAATGGCGATATTCGTATTCGCCTTTAAGTAGTCGCGGCGCGTCTCGATGGCCATCACAAGCTCCTCGAGCGAGCAATTGCCCGCTCTCTCGCCGATGCCGTTGACGGTCACCTCGATTTGCGTCGCGCCGCCTTGGATCGCGGCGATGCTGTTCGCGACGGCCATACCCAGATCGTTATGGCAATGCGCGCTGTACCGTACTTTGTCTCCGCCCCGGGCTTCCTTGCGCACCGCCTTGAACAACTCGACGACCTCGTTAGGCATGGCGTAACCCAGCGTATCGGGCAAATTAATGACGGTAGCCCCCTCTTCGATGACCGCCTCGACCAGTTGAATCACGAAGTCCCGGCCAGATCGCGTTGAATCCATGGCGGAAAATTCGATTTCGTCGACGAATTGTTTGCCATAGGCCACCATATCCCGCGCGATGCGAATGACCTCCTCGCGAGACTTGCGGAGCTGATGGCTCAAGTGAATATCCGACGAGGAGATGAACAGATGCAGCCTGCGGCGCGCCGCGTCTGCCGTTGCCCGCACGGCGGCGTCGATATCGCCTTTGACCGCCCGGGCAAACCCGGCAATTTCGACCCCCTGCAGCTCGCGGGATATTTGCTGCACGGCGGCGAACTCGCCCGCGCTGGATACGGCGAAGCCCGGCTCGATGACGTCGATGCCCAGCTTGGCTAGCTGCCTTGCAATGACGATTTTGCGTTCGGGCGCGATGGATGCTCCCGGCGATTGTTCGCCGTCTCTCAACGTCGTATCGAATATTTGAATTTTTTTATAGTCTGCTGCTGTTTCCATGGTAGTTCCTCCTTAGGGATTATCGTTGCCAGCCATTCGAATAACAAAAAAAGCCTGCCGTCTCCGATTAAGAGACGACAAGCTTACGCTTATGCCGTGGTACCACTCCAATTGACCGCGCCTAACCAAACGTTCGGCGCATGTCCGCTTATAACCCGTTCACGGAGGCGACCCGTATCGGCGTACTGACGGCGCATCCTGGGCTTAGCCCCTTGTTATGCTCCGCGTTCCCGCGATCCGCTCACAGGCGAGATTCGAATCCGGCTTCGACTGCGTCGCACCTTCCCGCAGCTCTCTTGACCCACACCAGCGGGATTCGCCCCGCGGCACGGTTTGCCAACCGTCGTTCTACTTGCTCCTGTTCCTAGCGTTTGCTTTATTCGATTGTCGATTTCACTCCACCGGCGATTAGCCGTTGCGCGTTACGATCCGGGCAAGGTGCACGCTTACCCGGCCTCCGGCCAATGAGAAAAACTTCTATCGAAGTCCTTCAAGGATGAGCGACCGCGTTTAGGGGTAGTTTTTATCGCCAATAAGAATTTGTAATTTCGGATCCTCCGAAAACTTATAAATTCTTATGTGGTAAAAAAAAAGCCCGTCGCCTCTATGCAAGAGACGACAGGCTATATAGACCCGCGCGGTACCACCCTTGTTGGCATTCCCGGCCTGACACAGCATCGGAATACCCACCTTAGTCATCATGACGGCTCCGGAAGCCGACATCATGAACCCTCTCACGGAGGTTAACCGTAGCCCGGTAATGACCTCATGCCGACGATAGATAGGCTTCCGTCGGACGAGCGACACGTCCCAAGCTCCGCTCCCAGGCGAGCTTCAAGGCTTCCTTCGACTGCGTTGCACCTGCCCGCAGCTCTCTCATGCGCTCATCGATCATTCGATGAGGGCGACCCGGATTACCTTTACTACTCCTGTTCGTTGCGTTTGCGAGGATATGGTTGTGAAGTATTGCTGCTTATTATAGTCCATCCCCTATTGTCTGTCAATTCACTCAACTAAAGATCCGCCAAAGATAGGCGCTTCGACGAACAATCCGCAGCTAGACCGACCAATGCTCCAGCGACAGACCGGGATCCGCCTTGAGCTCCAGATCGGAGAAGATCCCCCGCTTGAGCTTAAGATGCGCGGCCGCGCCGATCATGGCGGCATTGTCCGTGCACAGCTTCCCTGGCGGGATTAGCAACGGGAGTCCCGCTTCTTCGCAGCGGGCGGCGAGCGCGGCGCGAAGTCCGCGATTGGCGGCCACGCCGCCGCAGAGCAGCAATTGCTCGGCGCCGCAAGCCGCCGCCGCGCGCAGCGACTTCGTCACGAGCACTTCGATGACCGACTCTTGGAAGCCGCGGGCCAAGGCGGCCTCGTCGAGCTCCAGCCCTTTCATTCGGGTCTGATTGATAACCGCGAGCACCGCCGACTTGAGCCCGCTGAAGCTGAAATCGTAGCTGCCTTCTTCGAGCCATGCCCGAGGCAGCTCGATCGCCGTCTCCGCCTCCGAAGCAAGCCTGTCGATATGCGGCCCTCCCGGATACGGCAGCTTGAGCGCCCGCGCCACTTTGTCGTAAGCTTCTCCGACGGCGTCGTCCCGCGTCCTGCCGATAAGCTTGAAGCTGCCTTCCGTCTCCAGCAGCACGAGCTCCGTATGCCCGCCGGACACGACCAGCGCCATGCTGGGATAACGAAGCTCGTGCACCAGCTCGTTCGCATAGATATGTCCCGCGATATGATGGGTGCCGATGAGCGGTATATCCAGCGCGAGGGCCAGGCTTTTGGCCGCTACGATGCCGACCAGCAGAGCGCCGACCAGACCCGGTCCCTGCGTAACCGCAATGGCGGACATGTCCTTTAGCTCGTGCCCGGATTCCTTTACGGCTTGCTCGATGATCAACGTGATGCTCTCCACGTGTTTCCGCGACGCGATCTCCGGGACAACGCCGCCAAATCGTTCGTGGATGTCGATCTGGCTGCTGACGACGTTGGATAAGATATGTTTGCCGTCTTTGACCACCGCGACGGAGGTCTCGTCGCAGCTTGTCTCTACCGCGAGAATCAAAGCTTGTTGGTTGCTGTTATGGTTCACTGGTTTCCCTCTCCCGTTCCTGACCGGCTCGCTTCCGTGTCCGCCCACATGATGAGCGCGTCCTCGTTGTTATCCGAATAATAGTTCGGACGAACGCCTGCCGGCTCGAAGCCATGCTTGCGGTACAGACGCTGGGCATGAACGTTGGAGACGCGCACCTCCAGCGTCATGCGCGCCGCGCCGTAAAAGATCGCGGTACGCTTTAATTGACCCATCAGCCGATCGCCGAGTCCGATTCCGCGCACGTCGGAGCGAATGGCGATGTTGGTCACGTGGGCTTCGTCCATAATGATCCACATGCCGCCGTACCCGATCAATTCGCCGCCGTATTCCATGATGACATACCTGGCGAACATGTTGTTTTTGAGCTCGTTCACAAAAGCCTCTTCGGTCCAAGGACTGCTGAACGCTTCCTGCTCGATGGCAAGAATCGCGGGAATGTCGTCCATCGACATGGCCCGATACGACAGCTTGTCATTGTTCATCGCCATCGTTACGCTTCACCTGCCTGCTTCGCCTTCAGCTTCACTTCCGCTTCGGTCAATTGAGTATAGTTGGGAATCAACGCGTGCACGTCATCCCATTCGCCCGCCGCGAGCCTGAATCGCCCGAGCTCGGCCAAGAATCGGCCTTCCATGACGTACGGCAGCAAACGGACATCCGCCCCATGCTTCGCCGCTTCGGCAGCCAGTCGTTCGGCGGAGGCTTCGTGCAGCGATAGATCTCCCGTAAGCCAAATGACGGGCATGCCGCTTACGCCGAGACGCGCCATGGCGCTCACCCGCTCGACGATGGCATCGACCCACTGCTCCATGAGCCGAACGCCGTCCCCCGCGAAGCGGCTCCAGCCAGTCGCGGACATCCCTCGCGGACGGCATAAGAAACCGGCGCAGTACACCTGACCGCGCCTTGCGTCCATGATGGGCAGCACCCAATGCTCGCGATCGGGCGTCGGTTCCTCCTCATGATTTCCGTCAAGACCGAAAGGCAAGCCTTCCGTTCCCCGATGCCAAGCGCCATATGCGATCGCCTCCAGGCTGGAGACGGCGACTAGAGGCTTGCCCCAGCACCAAGCCAGCGTCTTGGCTGCCGTGACGGCAATCCGCATGCCCGTGTATGAGCCGGGCCCGTTGCCGACAATAATGCCGGCAAGCTCTTCCGGCGCCACCTGAGACGATGCCAGCAGCGACTTGATGTGCGAAATCACGTGCACGGAGTGATTCCGTTCCGCCAGCGACTGCACTTCGCCCAGCACTTCGCCGTCCCGCATAACGGCGGCCGCCATGGCGGCCGTCGACGTATCCAGAGCGATTACGGGGCCGCTCGTCGCCCTTAATGCCGTATTCATTGCTCATGCTCTCCTATTCCAAGTCCATTGTCCAACCAAGCCGCGTACGGCTCTCCCCGTCCCGTCAACCGGAAGCGCCTCGACTCGCCTCCAAGATGCTCGATATAGATCGACAAGCGGTTAGGAGGCAGCAGCTCCTCGATCAAGCTCGCCCATTCGACGATCGTAACGCCGGCTCCGAAGAAGTAGTCGTCAAGACCGAGCTCGTCCGCTTCTTCCATAGACAGCCGGTACACATCCATATGGTAGAAAGGGAGACGCTCTCCCTCGTATTCTTTGATAATCGTAAAAGTAGGGCTATTCACGATGCCAACGACGCCGATCGCCGCCGCGAATAATTGGGAAAACGCCGTCTTGCCGGCGCCCAGGTCCCCATCAAGCCCGATGACCACGCCCGGCCCCGCCAGCTCCGCCAACCTATTGGCCAGCTCCGCCGTATCCTGCAGGCTTGCCGCCATCCATTCCGTCTTCACCACGCCAGCTTCCACATCTCTCACCCGTTCATGATCCAAAATGATTGTATCCCCGTTTCGGGACCAGAATTCTCCCCCCGGGAGATCCTCTAAATCCGCCGACTCCGAGCTCCCCGACTTTGCCTTTGCCGGCCCGGACAAGCTCCACTCCGATCGGGCCTTCCTCCGTCTCCCCGATGACGAATAGCGGCAAACCTTCCGCCCGAAACGTCTCGCGGAGACCTTCCGCCTTATCAGCGTCAATCGTGCCAAGCAGCACGTAATCCTCGCCGCCGTACAACATCCACTCCAGCGGGTCAGCCTTAGCATCCCGGGCATACGCGCTCATGCTGCCGCTCTTCGGCAGAAGCCGCTCGTGCAGCGCAAGCCGGAGCCCCGACGCCTCGGCCAGCTCCCACGCCTCGCTGGCAAGCCCGTCGCTTACGTCGTTCAGGCTGCTGCAGCCACTCTCCAGCAGCAGCCTGCCCGCCCGCACCGAAGGGACGGGCCGCCGATGCGCGGCAACAAGCGCCTCGCGGTAACGACGCCGCTCCGCCTCCGCCCGAGCCCCCGCATGCCGCCCGTCCCCGGCTTCGGCCAGCAGCAAGTGCAGCCCCGACGCCGACAGCCCGACGGCGCCGGTCAAGAACACCGCATCGCCGGGCTTCGCGCCGGATCGCCGCAGCTCGCGTCCCGCTTCGACGGTTCCCGTCAGCGTGACGGACACAACGAGACGCTCCGGCGACGACGTCGTATCGCCGCCGATCACCGCCACCCCGTAGCGCTCGGCGCACTCGTACAGCCCGTCGTACACCCGGAGCATCCGCTCCGGACCGTACGACTTCGGCACGGAGACCGAGACGAGCGCATGCAAGGGCACGCCGCCCATCGCGGCAATGTCGCTGACGTTCGCGGCGAGCGCCTTGTAGCCGACATCCTCGTCCCTCATCGTCGCATCGCCGAAGTGCACGGTCTCCACCATCGTGTCGACCGCGAGCAGCAGCCGCCGCGCTCCGACGATGCCGTCCGCGGCATCCGCCAGATCAACGGCTGCCGCATCGTCGCCGATGCCAAGCGCCACGCCTCGACGCTTCTGCCATTCGGCCGTCTGCCGACGCGCCGTCCAATGCGCTATGCTTGCGAATTCGTCCACGCCAGAATCTCCTTCGTCCAGTCCATATGTCCCCATTCTACCTTAAACCGCTAGCGATTCAAAGCATGGCGCAGACGCGAACCCCTCCAACAGAAGAAACCTCCCCCGCTTCCGGCAACGCCGGAACGCAAGGAAGGCTTCGAGATTCGCCGCGCGATCGCAGGGACTATAATTCACGGACGATCGTTAAATGCAGCTGATCCTTTAATTCGATCTCGTATGGAGAGGCCGGCGGCTTTCCGTCAGGCTCCGTGATGACGCGGACGCGCGGACGGTGAACGGCCAGCTGGCTGTTATGGGTGACGACGACGATCTGCCCGGTGTTAAGCTCCAGCGTGGTCGCCACGGGATAGACGGAGATATGGCTGCAGAACAGCTTGATCAAGTCCAGATCGAAGTACGTTCCGCCCGAAGCGAACAGAAACTCGATGGCTTCGCTCGTCGTATATCTCTTGCGATGCGGACGCGGCGAGACGAGCGCGTCGTAGGTATCCGCCAGTCCGACGATCTGGGCGTATATATGGATCTCGTCCCGCTTCAGGTTCCGCGGATATCCGGAGCCGTTAAACCGTTCATGATGCTGCAAGGCACAATGGGCGGAGACGATGGAGATGTCGTGATATTTGCGTAGAATATCGAACCCGAGCTTGGGATGCGAGCGCAGCAGCTCATGCTCTTCCGGCGTGTAACGGCCCGTCTTGGCCAACAGCTCGGCAGGCAGCTTCGTCATGCCGATGTCGAACAGCAGCGCTCCGATGCCCAACTCCTCCAGTTGATTGCGGTTAAAGCCTTTGGCGATGCCCATAATGCCCGATAGTACCGCCACGTTGAAGGAATGCTGAAATAAATAGGCGTCCATGGAATGAATGCTCGTCAAGTTGACCAGCATGTTCGGGCGCGTCGCGAGATCCTGCATAATGTTGCCGAAGATGGCGCGAAAATTTCTGCCCATGTCGGGAGCGATGGTGCGCCCTCTCGTGACGACCTCGTCCTTGAAGGAGTTCATCGTTTTGTAAATCTCGTTTACCGCTTTGGTCCTTGTCTCGTCCCGGATCGTTTCCTCCGGCTCTATATCGCTTGACAATCCGTCTTCAATATACAGAAAATCGATTCCGAGAATACGCAGCCGGTCGATGTAACGTTCGCTTAACTCCACTCCGGCTCCGAGCAGTACGTTGCCGTTCTCCTGAAAGATCGATCTGGCTACCCGATCTCCCGGTTTCGCCAATGCTAGCTGCACTTTTCTCATGTCATACCTTCCCGCCTTCAGTTGCGTCGTTACCCGCAGGGTGAATACTTACTATCTTAGCAAACATCATAACGTCTGGCTATGTCAGTCATTGGCGCTCCGACAATTTTTTCGAAATATCTCTGTAGAATAATTCGTCCATACGAAGCGGTAATTCGTACAACCTCTATAATGCAAAAAAGGACGAAGCAACGATCTGCTTACATCCTTGGCCGGCTGGCGGCAGCCGGTTAGGCCAGCTTGCTCTTGACGATCCTGTTGCGGCCATTGTACTTGGCCTCGTAGAGCGCGGCGTCCGCCTGCGCCATCAAGCTGCGCAAATACGTTTTGGGATCCGCCAAATTGGCGGCGTCGAAGCGGTCGATCGAGATAACCCCCATGCTAATCGTGACGGAGATCATGCCGTCGCCCACGCCCGAAGGCACCCTGTTCTGCTCGACCGTCATCTTGACTTGCTCGGCTATGAGCTCGGCCTGTTCTTTGTTCGTGTGAGGCAGGTAGACGGTAAATTCCTCTCCTCCGAATCTCGCAAGCACATCCGTCAGCCTAAGCACGCTGCGCACCGCGTCCACCGTGCTGCACAACACTTCGTCCCCGGCCAAGTGCCCGTAACGGTCATTGATCATCTTGAAGTGGTCCAGATCGAATATAAACAAAGAGAACGGGATCCCGTATCGAATGTTCGCGACGACCTCGTCTTCAAGCTGCTGCAGCAAGTATCTGCGATTGTAGCATCCCGTCAAGCCGTCCGTAATGGCCATATGCTCCAGCTTCTTGTTCGCCTGGGAGAGCTCGTCCTGCATAATCATCAGCTCGTTGTTGCGCTGATGCAGAAGCTCGTTCTGCGAATTGGTTTCCTCGACCAGCATTCTTAACTCGCTTACGTCCTGAAACGTCAATACCCGCCCGATGATCCGTTTCTTGCCGTCCAGGATGGGCGCGGATTGCACGATCACGTGCACAATGTGGTTGAACGCCACGTTCAGCTCGACCTCCAGCCTCTCCATCGGGCTGGCCTGCTGAGCTTCTAACAAGGCGAGCAGCTGCTTGGACGATTCTTCCTTGAACTGCGACGCCAGCTCATGCGGCCGGAAGAAATCGCCGATCCGCAGCTTTAGAATCGGCTTCAGCACCTTGTTCACTTCCAGGATGATATCGTTCTCGTCCAGCACCAAGATGCCCGTCGACATCGTATTCATGACGTCCCGCTGCACGATCTGGATAATATCGAAAACCCGGTTGCGGCTGATGGCGTTGACGATATACGTCGCCGTCGTCGCAAGCCCCACGGAAATAAGCGGGAAGTAGTTCTCGAAACGATCGATCAAGTACAGGTTGATGAGCAAGTCGCCAATAGCGAAGGACGCCAGCATAAAGAGTCCGATCAACGCCGTACGGACCATCTGGCGCTGCCGCGCCGACTCGTCCCTCCTCCTGAGCTTGTGCAAGAGAATCACGAGCGATACGCTTAGGTATAACAGAAGTTGTCCGATCATGACCCAGTAGAGCGGCCCGTGCTGCAGCTGCTTGAGCGGCTCCAGCTTGTCGTCGATGGACAGAAACATGCCGTTCGGATTCCAGCCCACGACGGCGACGGAGATAAGCGCGGGTATCGATAGCACGAGAATTCTGCTCTTGCGGATAACGTAAGACTGACCTGTAAGATAAAGGATAAAAACGAGCCATCCGATCCCTAGCATCGAAAGTCCTATGTAGGAGCCGGATAGGTATAAGAGCCTAAAGGGGGTCGCGGAGGTAGTCTGCGATGCGAACTGGAATAGCGGCCACATGATGAAAACGACGTGGAGCAGAAGATAAATGCGATGCAAAACCGTTACCGTGCTTGATAAAAACACGTAGAGGAACAACGCCGCAAGAATCAAGAACATGCTAAAATCGAGCCAGATCATCCAATCCAATAAGGTTCACCCATTCGTTTGGTAGCCATCTATTTCCATTGTAGCAAATGTTATTGTCATCGACAATTGCCTATTTTCCGGACGGAAGCTATTCTTGTCCGGATGCCGGCCAGGCATTAGGTAGCATTCGCTCCAGCGACGGAGAGAGACCAAGGAACGATTTGAAGGCGAGATACTGCTCCCATTTGCGAAGGGATGGTTCTTTACGACCAGAGACCACCGCTCTAATCAACAAATTTTTGGGCGTATGCTCCGGATCGACGAATTCCAGCATCTGCACCTTGTACCCTAGCACCTCTAGCAGCTGCCCTCTGACGGCGTCCGTTGCAAGCGCGGAGAACCGTTCTTTCAGCAAGCCTTGAGACAGAATGGGAGACATGACCTCGTTCTCCACCTGGCGGAACAGCTCATGCTGGCAGCAGGGAACCGACATGATAACGGATGCCCCCCATCCTACGGCTTTGGCAAGCGCGGCGTCCGTCGCGGTATCGCAAGCGTGCAGCGTCACGACCATGTCCGCCGACGTCAGCCCCTCGTATTCGGCGATATCGCCCACGAGGAATTGCAGCCTGTCGTATTGCAGCTTCTTCGCGAGCCCGGAGCAGAACTCGATGACGTCCGCTTTGAGATCCAGTCCCACTACGGAGATCGAACGGCCCAGCTCGACCGAAAGCAAATGATAGAGCGCGAAAGTCAGATAGGATTTGCCGCAGCCAAAATCGACGATGCGCAGCTCCCTTCCGGCGGGCAGATCGTCCAGCACGTCGGATACCATCTCGAGAAACCGGTTAATCTGCCGGAACTTGTCCTGCTTCTTCGCGTGCACGCGGCCTTCCCCCGTCATGATGCCAAGCTCGACGAGAAACGGGACCGGCACGCCGTCCTCCAGCACTCTCCGCTTCTGGCGGTTATGCGCGGGCACCGCGGCGTCCTTGGAGGTCGGCGGGAGCTTGCGCAAGGCCGCTTTTCCCTTTTTGCTGAGCAGCACTTGAACGTCCGCCTCCGGCGTCTTGATCAGCGCTTGCCGGTAGTCTCCCGCCAGCAGCCCGATCAGCTCGTCCGCCGCATCATGCTCCTTGACATTCCGGTGAAGCGCCTTGTTCCCCTGAAACGATTCGAATTGATAATGGAGCCCCTCCTTCATGCGGACGGGACGAACGAACGTTTTCTGCGCCGTTTGCCCGTCCTTGCGCCGAGGCTGGCTTAACGTCGCATGAAGCAGCTGGCCGCTGCCGATCCAAGCCCGGATGTCCTTCTGCCATTCTTCTTGCCCCTCTAGCTGCTCTTGTTTCATGGATCCTGTTCACTCCTTGATTTTCTCTACGGATAAATCCGCCAACCCCTGCCTGATTTCTTCTCTCGGAAGCCCGCCCGCGGCCAAGCTCTCGTCAGAGAGCAACAGCAGCCGTTCGTAAATGGCGGCCGCTTCCGCGGAAGACAAAGCCATATCCTCGACCATCTCGAACATGACGTTCTCCAGCTCGTCGTAACGGCCTTCGGCCTCGTGCCACGCCATCAGCAGCCGTTTGGCCGGCACCGGCAGCTCGTATGGCTGCAGCGTGGCGAGCAGATCGCGAATTTCGGCGTTCGGCGCGGCGAACGTAGGCTCCGCGCCCATGAGGGAGAGGCGGAGGAACAGCCGAAGCGCCTTGACGTAACCCGAGAAGCTTTCGGTTTCCTTGCCCAGCTCCGCCAGCAGCAGCGCTTCCTGCTTCAGCAATAGCGCGATGGCGAGCAGATGATCGGTATCCGTCTCGCCGTTCGTGGACATGACCTTGACCAGATCCTCGTCCGACAACGAGCGAATCAGCTTGGAGCTGAGGCGAAATTCCTTGTCGAGCAGCTCGTCGATGACGAACAAGGCTTCTTCTTGCTTATGCTCCTTGCGGAGCTTCATGACCTGGCCGATGGCTTCGGTCATCTGCGCAATCATGCGCATGAAGTAATCCCGTTGAAACAAAACCATTCCTCCCCGGTTACGCCGCTCTCCCCGCGCCGTCGCTGTCTATTCGCTATCTTGCCAAGCCGCCGATAAAATCGCGGATCGACGCCGTTAACGCCTCCGGGCATTCCAGCATGCTCATATGGCCCGCATCCGCAAGCTCGACGATCGCCGTCGTGCCTCCCGTCGCAGCGAACGCGCTGTCTCTTGAGATAATGCCGTCTTTCCCGCCGGCTACGATCAGCACCGGCAACTCCGCTTCTCTGATGAGCGGGCCGCGGTCCCCTCGTTCTTTCATCCCGCGCGCCGTCGCAGCCGCTCCATGCCGCGAGGTTGCCCGGCCGATTTCCTTGCCTTTGGCGACCTGCATGTCCAACTCGCCGATCCGGTCGGCCGCGAACAGCTTCGGAACGAGCCCTTCAACAAACGCCTCTATGCCGTCCGCCTCGATGGCCGCGGCCGCCTTGTCGCGCCCCGCTCTCGCGGCTTCGCCGTCAGGCAGCGTAGTCGAGTGGATCAGGCCGAAGGCTGCTAAGCGGCGGCCGTAAAGCTCGGCGTAGGCGAGGGTAATGTAGCCGCCTAACGAGTGGCCGAGCATGATCGCCTGTTCGATGCCCAGCTGCCGGAGCAGCTCCTCGACGTCTTCGGCGAATGCCTCCATCTTGTAGATCTCATCGGCAGGCGCCGCGCTGAGGCCGTGTCCTCTGGCATCCGGAGCGATCACTCTCGCGAACCGGGCCAGATCGGCGACGACCTGCTCCCAGTAGGAGGAGCTGCCGCAATAGCCGTGCAAGAGGACCAAGACGGGCGCGTCCGAACCGTGGTCTACCGAATCGTAATAGGCGAGCTCCAGTCCGCTCGCAAGCGTAATCGTGGAATTGGCGATGGATACATTCTGTGCTTCTATGCCAGGTTTGCCGATCATGTCAAAACCCTCCTTAGAGATCGTTCCGGGTTAGCGGAACGTCGGTAGTGGCGAAAAGTGTTTATGATTGGATATACCACGCTTCGTTAATCGCTGAAACAATTTGCTTCGCCATGCCGAGGACTAGATGAAGCGAAGTCGTCTGCAGCATGACGTACGCTTTGGGGCCATGATGGTTCACGACGCCCGCGATGCCGAAGTCTCCGACCGGCGGCAGCCCGCGTCCCGTGGCGGCGCCCGGCCGAAGCGGCCCGGCCGCGAGTACGTATCCGCCGACCGACTGGGGCTTGCCCAGGCACGCGTCGATCGCGACGACGGTCAGCCCTTCCGCGTTCCAATGGCCCAGGCTTGCCGCCGCCGCTTCGACCTTGCGGGCATCGCACGGCTCCGCCAGCGTGCCGACGACGCGGCTCCAGCCGTGCTCCTGCAGCATCGTGCCGACAAGCGGTCCCAGAGCGTCCCCCGTCGAACGGTCCGTTCCCACGCATACGAATAGGATGCGTTCTTTATTCGGCTGCAAGCGGGCGATATCGGCCGCAAACCTCCGCAGACTCTCCAGCGACATCGCTTCGTCCGCCATAGCCGCGGTCTTGCCGATCGTCATCGCGCTTTTCCTCCGTCCTTACCTTCTTCGTTTCGCTTACGCGAACATTGGGAAGCGGCCACATGCCGCGGCCCGTTCCGCGCGTCGCGTTATGTTCTGCTTCGTCCATTGTACCCGAAATCCGTTTCCATCTTCAATTTGTGGTGCCGGAGCACTCGTCATGGTACAATGGCGAGAACGATGGCCAAGCAACAAAGGAGGAATAATGACATGTCCGATCTGCAATTGCCCACGCAAGACAATCTCGAGTTCATGATCGAGACCATCAAAACCAAGCTGAGAATGGCATCCGGCGCCGCCATGCAGGCAGGGAGCTTCAGCCTCGAGCGCTACGAAGACATCAAGGATGTTTACGACGTGGTCGCGAGCAAGGACAAATTCAGCATCAGCGAGGTCGAAGCCCTCGTATCGGAGCTGGGCAAGCTGCGCAAGTAACGCGCTCTTGTCGCCCTGCATCTCGATTCATTAATTCGGAATTCAATTCCATAACAAACCATTATTTCACAAATTGTTCAATTGAATCGTTTAAAATCCCGGCCCGAACAAGCCCGAACAGAAAAACCGGAATCGAATCGATTCCGGTTTTTGGCATTGTTGGCTTTGTTGCGGTGACCGCTCTCTTATTCCTCGTTCTCTTCTTCGGAGACTTCCGGCTCCGCGGCGCCAAGGGACAGCTTGATCGCGATGTTCTTGCGCTCGCCCTTCAGGAAGTGGGCCAGACGCTCCAGCTTATCCGCGAGCTCCGCTCCGCTGAGGGTCGTATTGAGATGATAGTCGAAGCTGTCCGAAGGCAGCTTGGCCGAAGCCTGCGATCTCCAGTTCAACTCTTCGGAAGCGTTCTGCCTGTTCAGAAGCTGCTCCTGCGCAGGGTAGAATTTGTCCGATTTGTTCACGACGCGCTCGTAGATGCGAAGCTTCTTGAGCAGCATGTAATACTGCGCGGAATGCTTGAAATTCCAAGCCTCCCTAATATCTTTAAGCGTATAGTCCATCTTCCAGCGCTTGAGTTTCTCGACTTGCTCGTCCGTCGTCAGCTCCAGAAATTCATCAAGCGGCATCATCTTCTCGGGCATGTTGTACCTCCAATATCGTTCGTTAGTCATCCTCATACATCTGAATCCGAACTTTTTTGAACACGTGCTTAGATAATAATTATTATTGAATTAATAATATTTATTATATAAAAAATACCATAATAACGAGTTAAACACAACTAAAAAACCTTCCGACGCATGATATAACATCATTCGACAGGGAAGGTTTCTTGATGTTGTCAGAAAACTAGAGAGTTTTCAGGCCGGATGCTTCTAGAAACGCGCGGAATGCCTTGGCGCCGGCTTCGTCGCGCTTGAAGACGCCGGCATCCCCCAACACCTCGAGGAATTTGTCGCCCGTCTCCGAACGTACCGCCGCCGCCGCTTCTTCTCCTGTCAGCCCGCTGCCGTACTTCCGCGCCAGCTGCTCCGCCCAATCGGCGTGATGCGCAAGCTGGTGGCCGCCGGCCTTCAGGTCGGACGGCTTCTCGGTCGCTTGGGGAGTCAGCAGCTCGGCGATCGCCTCCAGCTCTTCCTTCAGACGCCCGGGAAGAACGGCAAGACCCATGACCTCGATCAAGCCGATGTTCTCCTTCTTGATGTGATGCAAGTGGCTGTGCGGATGGAAGATGCCGCCCGGATGCTCGTCGCTCGTACGATTGTTGCGGAGCACGAGATCCAGCTCGTAGTCTCCGTTATCCTTCAGCCTGGCGATCGGCGTAATCGTGTTATGCGGAATCCGCTGTCCGTCGCCTGTCTCGGTGAAGGCCAGCACGTCCGCGGAAGGATCGCTGTATGCCTTCCACAAGTCCAGAATCCGGCAGCCCGCCGCATGGACCGCGGACTTGGACGAGCCGCGCAGACGAAGCACGGACATCGGCCATTGCACGATGCCGTAGGTGACGCCGGAATCCGTCCCGTCGACGTAGCTGGCTTCGATCGGCGCGACCTCCATCGGGAACACGTGGCGTCCCGCTTGGAAGTGGTCGTGGCTAAGAATGGAGCCGCCGACGATGGGAAGATCCGCGTTGGAGCCGATGAAGTAATGCGGGAACTGCTCCACGAAGTCGAGCAGTCTCGCGAACGAGGCATGCGTGACGGCCATCGGCTCGTGCGCGCCCTTGAAGACGATGCTATGTTCGTTATAGTAGACGTAAGGGGAATATTGGAAGAACCAATCCTCTCCCTGCAGCTTCATGGGCAGAATCCTCAGATTCTGTCTCGCGGGATGATCCGCGCGGCCCGCGTATCCGACGTTCTCGGCGCAGAGCAGACACTTCGGATAATGCGCCTGCGGCAGCGTCTTGAGCAGCGCGATTTCCTTGGGATCCTTCTCCGGCTTCGACAGGTTGATCGTCATCTCCAGCTCGCCGTAAGGCGTGGCGTGGCGCCAATATCGGTTCTTGCGGATGCGATCCATCCGGATATAGTTGCTGTCGATGTTGAGCGCGTAGAAGGCGTCCGTCGCGGCGGCGATGCCCTCTTCTCCCGCCTTTGCCCGGAAAGCAGACGTCGTCTCCGAAGGACGCGGCATCAACAGGCCCATGATGCGCGCATCCAGCAGATCGCGCTGAGTGACCGTATTATCCGGAATCAGGCCGATCGCGAAGCCGTAATCCAGCAAAGGCTCGAGCAGCGCCACGGCACTATCCGCGGTCACCGAGGATTCCCTGCCGAACGTTGCCGCCGGCTCCGAGAATCCGAATAAATCAAGCAAAGCGTTGCGCGCGTAGGACAAGTCCTCGTTGTCCAACATGCCCTTATTCCGCGCGAACGCCAACAGTTCCTCGATGTTAGCCAGCGCCTCTTCTCTAGCCGGCGCGGCTTCTTGTTGCAGAGTCATACCCATGCAGCTCCTCTCGCTCCTCCGGTTGCTTATCGCATGCTTCCGGGATTAGTTTCCGTCTCCGTAGCCGTTCGGATTCGCTTGATGCCAGCTCCATGCGCTCGCGATGATGTTCTCAAGATCGCTGCGGCTCGGATTCCAGCCCAGCTCGGAGCGCGCCCGCTCCGAGGAGGCGACCAGCACGGCGGGATCGCCGGCTCGTCTTGGCTCGATGACGGCCTTGATGTCGCGGCCCGTCACGGCGCGCGCGATCTCGATCACTTGCTTGACCGAGAAGCCGTGGCCGTTGCCCAGATTGTATACGGAGCTGTCCGCTCCGCCGCGCAAGCGGTCGACCGCGAGCACGTGCGCGTCCGCGAGGTCGCTGACGTGGATATAATCGCGGATGCAAGTGCCGTCCTCCGTCGCGTAATCCTCGCCGAATACCGAGATATGGGGACGTTTGCCCAGCGCGGCTTCCAGCACGATCGGCACCAGATGCGTCTCGGGACTATGGTCTTCGCCGATCCGTCCGCTATCGTGCGCGCCGGCGGCGTTGAAGTAGCGAAGCGAAATGTATTTGATGCCGTGGGCGACGTCGAACCACTTCATCATTTTTTCCATGGCCAGCTTCGTCTCGCCGTACGCGTTCGTCGGGAGCGTTCTGTCGTATTCGTCGATCGGCACGCTTTCGGGCTCGCCGTACGTTGCCGCCGTCGACGAGAAGACGATGCGCTTCACGCCGTATTCGTTCATTTTCTCCAGCAGGCAGAGCGTGCCGTATACGTTATTGTGATAATATTTGCCCGGCAGCTTCATGCTTTCGCCGACAAGGGAGTTCGCCGCGAAATGGATGACGGAATCGATCTCGTTTTCTTTGAATACCGTATCGAGGAACTCCGAATCTCTCAAATCCCCGACGTACAGCTTGCCTCCGAGCAGCGCTTCCTTATGGCCTTGCTGAAGATTATCCACGATGACGATGTCTTCCCCGCGCTCCTGGAGCGCGGCCACGGCGTGAGAGCCGATGTAGCCCGCGCCTCCGGTTACCAATACTGCCATTTGAATCCCCTCTTCCGCTTTTTTTATTGAAGCCGTTCCACGCCGTTGCCGATGCTGCAGACATAGAAGTCCGCCGTGAGGCCCGTCGCTTCCGTATATTTGCGTCCTACTTCCACTTGGAACCGCTCGATGCTGTCTTCGTGAACCAGGGAAACCGTGCAGCCGCCGAAGCCCGCGCCGGTCATTCTGGAGCCCAGCACGCCGTCCACGCCTCGCGCCGCTTCCACCATCGCGTCAAGCTCGGCGCCCGTTACCTCGTACAGATCGCGGAGCGAGTCGTGCGACTCGTTCATCAATTGGCCGAATGCGGTCAGATCGTTAGCCTTAAGAGCGTCCATCGACTTCAGCACGCGATCGATCTCTTCCATGACGTGCTCGGCGCGGGCCCGGATCAGGTCGTCCTTGATGAGCGACTTGGATGCGTTGAACTGCTCCAGGCTAAGCTGTCCCAGCAGCTCCAGCTCGGGATGGGCGGCGCGCAGGTCGGATACGGCCTGCTCGCATTGCGCGCGGCGTTCGTTGTACTTGGAATCCACGAGTCCGCGGCGCTTGTTGGTGTTGCCGATGACCAGCTTGTAGCTGCCGGATTCGAATGGCACGAGATCGTATTCAAGCGTATCGCACATGAGCAAAATCGCGTGGTCCTTCTTGCCGTTGGCGACCGCGAACTGATCCATGATGCCTGACTTCACGCCGTTGAATTCGTTCTCCGACTTCTGGGACAGCAGCGCGATCTTGACCGTGTCGATCGGCAGGTTCTCCATGGACAATAGCGCGTAAGCCGTTACGACTTCGATGGAAGCCGACGAGGACAAGCCGGAGCCGTTCGGAATTTCGCCGTGGTACAGGAGCTCGTAACCGCTGCCGAATGTCACGCCTTGCTGCAGCAGCTCGTTCACCACCCCTTTGGGATAGTTCATCCAGTCGTCGGCTTCGTCGTAAACGACTCCCTCGACGGAGAAGGTTCCGCTGGAAGGGAAGTTCGTCGTGGCCAGCTTCAGGCTTTTGTCCCCGCGCTTGCGGATCAGCAGCGTCGTGCCGAACGTCAGCGCCGCCGGGAAGACGTAACCGCCGTTGTAGTCGGTATGCTCGCCGATCAGATTGACGCGGCCAGGCGCGTGGAATACCGCGATGTCTTCGGAGCCGCCCCCGTATTGTGCAATGAATGTGTCTTTCAGAGCTGCAAGATTAGCCATGTGCGATCACGTTCCTTTGGTTTAAGTTTATAGTTGCTCGTTATAGCTCCAGTATAGTGGATTAGCATCCGGAACGAAATGGCTCAAAGTGTCGATCATATGGATTTATGTGACTTTAAGACTTCTTACCCATCATGATATGATGGATATAACGAACGCGTTGGCGCTTGTAAAATCTTAAGGCAGGTGTGCAAATATGACTACGGAAACGTATACCGTCGCCTCCAACCCGAGTCCCATGATCACGCCCGGCAGAGCGGCTCCGCCGCTGCACGTCTTGTTCTCCGGCGAAAGCCAGACGAAGTCCGGCCACCGGCTCGGGCCCAAGGTCTACGATTTCTACCTCATGCATTTGGTGCTCTCGGGCAAAGGCGCGTTTACTTCGAACGGCAATCGGCTCGAGCTTGCCGCGGGCGACACTTTCGTTATCCAGCCCGAGGAACTAGTCAGCTACGAATCCGATCCGGACGATCCATGGCGCTATCGCTGGATCGCCTTCTCCGGCACTATGGCGGGCGAGCTGGTGCAAGGAACCGGCTTCCGGGAAGGAAGTCCCGTCTTGTCGCTTAAGGATTACCGCAAGGCTTCCGTTTATTTCCGCAACGTCTACCTGACCTTCCGCGGCGCAAGATCGTCGGCCTCCGTCCAATCGGCCGGCTGGCTGCAGCTCTTGATGGCGCTTTATCAGGACAACAGCGCGGCCGGCGCCGAAGAAGGTCATCTCCGGCGCAACGAGAGCGAGGAAATCCATCGGCAGGTCATCCACTATCTGAGCACGCAATATTCCCATCCGGTTTCGATCGAGCAAATGTCGGAGGCGCTCGGGTATAACCGGGCTTACTTATCCCGAACGTTCAAGCGGAAGGCAGGCATGTCGCCCGTCTCTTTCCTGCTGAAGCTTCGGCTCGATAAGGCGAAGCTGCTGCTTCGCGAGCGGCCTGAGCTGACCGTCGAGCAAGTGTCCGCCTCTGTCGGCTTGCAGGACGCACTCTATTTTTCCAAGCAATTCCGCAAACAATTCGGCCTTTCTCCGACCGCGTACCGCACGGAGATTTTGCGCGGCGACGCATGATCGCCGCAATCCGCGCACAGCCTTGCGAATCGGCGTTTTCGGAATGACTTCCCGTGGGTATACTACCTCAGGAGGTGTTTCCATATGACGATCAAATTACATAGCGGCGATATGTATTGGCCCACAACCATGAAAGGCCCAATCTCCTTCCCTAACCTGACAAGCAACGAAGCGGCTAAAGTCGCGGTCATCGGCGGCGGCATGTCCGGCGTAACCTGCGCCTGGGAGCTCGCTTCCGCCGGCATCGACGTCATTCTGTTGGAACGGGACGAAATCGCTTCGGAGAGCACGTCCGCCAATACCGGTCTGCTGCAATATTGCAACGACGTTATGTTGTCGGAGCTGATCGGTCAGATTGGCAAAGGGCCGGCGGAAACGTTCTACAGAGCTTGCTCCCAAGCGGTGGACAAGCTCGAGGAAATCGCCGCGGGCCTTCCGGGGGACAGTGAATTCATTCGGAGGAGCAGCCTGTATTATGCTTCGTCCGAGCAGGATCTGCCCAAGCTGATGCAAGAATACGAAGCTCTGGCCGCTTGCGGATTAAACGCCGCCTATTGGACGGCGGACGATATTGCGGCCCGGTTTCCGTTCCGTAAAGCCGGTGCCATCTTGACGGGCGGAGACGCGGAAGTGAACCCCTTCCGCTTTGTTCATCTGCTGGCCGAGCAAGCAGTCGAGAGGGGGCTCCGCATCCGCGAGCATACGGACATCGTCCGGCACGAGACGCTCGCGAACGGGATACATCGCCTTCACGCGGGCAACGGGTGCTGCATCGATGCCGAGCATGTCGTTTACGCCATCGGCTATGAACCCGAGTCGCTCAGAGGCAAGCTCGTTAAGCCGGACATCGGCCGCTCCTTCGTCATCGTGACCGAGCGTATTCCCGACCTGGACGCTTGGCACGGGCGTTTCCTGCTGTGGGAGACGGCGCGGCCCTATCTGTATCTTCGAACGACGAAGGATGACCGAATCATCGTGGGGGGACTCGACGAGGACAACAGAAACCCGCTCCATGGCAAGAAAGCCCTACGGGAGCATAGCGAGAAGCTGCTTGAGCAGGCCCGGGCCTTATTTCCCGATTTGCCGCTCGGCATCGCTTACGAGTGGAACGCCACGTTCGGCGAATCGGAGGACAACTTGCCCTTTATCGGCGAGGATCCGGAGCGGCGCCATGTCTATTATTCGCTGGGGTACGGAGGCAACGGCACCGTTTACAGCGTGCTCGGAGCTCGATTGATCCGGGAGCTGATACAGGGGACCGGGGAGGCCAACCCTCTGGAACCGATCATCGGACTATCCCGAGCGACTCTCCGCCAATAACATGGCGCGCGGCCGCGGCTCCGAAAGAGCGCCATATAAACGCAAAAGCCGGCTCCCGCCAGCAACATCGCGGTAAGCCGGCATATATCCGCGACTCAGCTGCCGTCCGCAACGAGCGACGCGTTGCATCTGCGGAATACCGCCTCCGCCACGCCGAGCGTGGACAGTTCGGGCCCTCCGTCCTTGTCCAGGAGCGACTTGCTCTCCGTCGTCTCCACGATCAAGGCGTAGGCGCCCCTCTCCACCTCGCGGCAGCATAGCTCGGCTTCCTTGTTGTCCAGGCCGAGAGAGCGGAATACGCGCTCATGCTCGTTGCCGATAAAAGCGTAGGTTACCGCGAGCGGGAAGCCGCCTCCTGCCGTAGGTCCGCCGCCAAAGCCCGTGAAGCCGTAGGACATGGCAATGGACGAATTTCCGATGCCTGACGAATAGGCCGTTCCGATCGTCTCCGTATGAGTGGTGGCATCGCGCCGCGTCTCTTCCAAGTCGCGCATCTCGTCCACGTGCACATCGCTCTCCGCTTCGATTCGTCTGGAATGCTCGCTGTCCTTGGCCAAAATTTTGATGTCGCCGGGCTTGAAGCCCGCGTCCTCGAGCTGCGTAATCGCGCCGATCACTTGCTGCTGCGATTCAAAAATGCCGATTTTTTTTGCCATTGCCCATTCCTCGCATTCATCTAAATTCGTATTTCCATAAGAATGGTATGCCCCATTGCAGCTTCGATCACTCTTCGGTTGTCTAGCGGGCTTGTTCGGGTTATGATGAAAGGTAGTCATTGGATGAACGGCATTCTGGCATTCCAGATCACAATGAACGCATGGGGGAGGGGAACCGATGATTCGTCAACTGCTTCGTTATCCATCCGGCTGGGAGTGGCATCTGCTGCGGCAAGCTGGCGACGGCGAGCCGCAGAAGCCGCTTCCGAGCAGGAAGAGCTCCGCGGGAGCAAGTACGGCTTCGGACAATAGGCGTCCCCTCCCTCCGACCAATAAGGATGCGGCGGAGCCTGCGGCGGAATTCAAACGACAGTTCCCCGCATGCGCGATGTGGATTGACGAGTGCGCGTCGAGAAAAACAAATCATATTCTTGTCGATCTGATCGACGGTACAGAACCGGTATTGTGCGGCACGCTCATGATCCAAATTTCGGATGACGAATCCGACATTCAGCCGTTCCACTTCTGGTTGTCCAGGAAGCGTCTCGTAACGATCTACGACGACATTCGGCTGCCCCTAAGACTGCAGAACGGGTCCCATACCGCAAAGTACGAGGAGTGCGAGCTTGCTCCGGAGGCGTTCTTTATCATGATCAGCGTCCTGCTGGAGTCGTTCCACGCCGGACTGGACGGCTTCGAGCGCAGACTTGGGGAGCTCGAACGGACGATGCGCCATCGCAACCGCACGGGATTGCTGGACGTCATTTTCGAGCGGAGATACGACCTGCTCCACTGGAGCCATCTCTTCATCCCCATTAGGGAAGTGCACAGCGCGGCCAAGGAAGCCTTCTCCCAAGAATTAATGGATACGGACGGATTTACCCGGATTACGCATAAGCTGGAGCGGATCGATGCTCTCCTTAAGCATTATGCGCTGGAGATCGATACGCTGATTTCGATGGATGACGCCATATCGAGCTTCCGGGGCAACGATATCATGAAGACGCTCACGATTTTCACGGTGCTCTTTCTACCGGCCACGGTGATCGGGGCGTTATGGGGCATGAACTTCCAATTTCTCCCTTGGAGCAAGCAGGAGTGGGGCTTCGGCGTCTTGTGCGGCGGAATCGGGATCATTACGGTCGGCATTTATTTCTGGCTGTGGCGGAAGGGCTGGACGGGGGATCTGCTCGTCAAAAAGCGGCAGAAGCTCAAGCTGTTGGAGCTTGGGGACGATGGAGAAAACGCGTTGAGCCGCTCTGCAAAACACGGCAAGAGCAAGCGCGCCGGCGCTCGCGGGGATGCCCGCGCCGGCACGCTGCCGATGGCTCGACCCAAAGAATCCCGGAGGGACCGCACGTAACGCCTGAGTCGGACTCAGGCACGCGCGATCGATCCGGGATTCCTTTTTTATTCGATCATAACGGGCAGTCCGGTGCTTGCCGACTCGTTGGCCGCCATCGTGACGCGGTGCGTCAGCCACGCATCTTCGTACGTGGAGCGGATGCGAGACGCATCGCCCGTCCGGACCGCGTGCAAGAACGCTTCGTTCTCGGCATCGTACGGATTCGTCCGGTTCTGGTATTCACTCACGAGCCCCGCCGTCTTGTCGACCAGCTTGCTGCCGCCGATCTCCATTACGCCCGCATCGGTATAGAGATTCAAGCCGCTGTGATCGCCTGCCGGAATGGCGCATGTATTGCTTATCGTCGCGATGGCGCCGGAAGCCAGCTTCATGGTAACCGTTCCCACGTCGGGGACGGTCACGCCTTCGTTGCGTCCCGCCACGATCCGGTCTCCGTATGCCGCGTACACCTCTTTCACCTCGCCTGCCGTGTAGCGCAGCAAGTCGACGATATGCGTCGTTTGCTCCACGAATTGCCCGCCGGAGCCTTGCATGGAGCGCCACCAATAGACGCCCGGCATGCCTCCCATCCAATAGCCCAGCGCCATGCCGATCGTGCGCTCTTGAAGCAGCTCCTTTGCCTTCGCCGTGCTGTCCATATACCTGAAGTGGTAGCCAACCGACGTAATCAGCGATTTCTCCCGTATCCCGCTCAAGATCGCCTCCGGCTGCCCGGCATCGACCCCGATCGGCTTCTCGACCAAGAACGGAATGCCGCGTTCGGTCAAAGCGCTTTCAATTTCTCCATGAGCAAACGGCGGAACGCAAATATAAACGGCATCCAGCTTGCGCGAGTCCAGCATGTCCGTTATCGACGCGAAGCCCTTGGCATCCCGATAGCCGCGAGCGGCTTCATCCGCCTTCTCTTGCGTCGTGGCAGCGAAAGCCGCAACATTTACGCCATCCATTCGGGCCAGCTTCTCCGCGTGCATCTTGCCAAACCATCCCGTACCGATTAATCCAATCTGCAATGCCATGACCGGCTCTCCCCATTTCTCCTCGATTCTGTGTGGCCGTTTCATTATAAACGACTCTTGCGACGCGCGTCCATTCCTCGCCTGCGTCCGGTACCTATCCGCAGCCGCCTACATACTATGTGGAATGAAAGCCGCGCCGATGGCGGCGATGCGGAGGGATAACCGATGAACGCAGGCAATACCCCGATCGTAACGAATCAACAACCGGACTTGGAAGCCGCCTTGTTTCTCGCGGGCGTATGCGGACAGACCTACGTCCAATTCAACAACAAAGAAGACGGACTGTTCCTTGTGCCGCGCACGTACTCGCTCGTGGGCGACATAGCGGCCAGCGCCTACGACAGCAGACCGGAGCGCTTCGGCTTCGTGATCATGTCCGAGCAATGTGCCGTCATGGCGTTTCGCGGGACCGGCTCCGCGGTGGATTGGGTGTCGGACTTCATTGCCCAGCAGACGCCCTACCGTCCCGTGCGCGGCGCGGGACAAACGCATAAAGGGTTTACCGACATTTATATGTCGGCACGGGATCAGATCTATGCCCTGCTCGCACAGCTGCCTCCCGGGCTGCCGCTCTTCATAACGGGCCACAGCCTGGGCGGAGCCTTGGCAACTCTCGCCGCGCTGGATATTGCCCGCAACACGCCATTCCGCTCGCCGATCGTGTATACGTACGGCGCACCTCGCATTGGAGATCCAAAGTTCGTCCAAACCTATAATTATTGCGTGCCGACGCACTGGCGCTTCCAGAACGAGCATGATATCGTACCCCATCTGCCCCCGCTCGTTTACCAATCGCCGCGCACGAAACAAACGTATTTTTACTTGCACGTCAAAGGAGAAGTTCCGCGATCCTTCCGCATGGGCTCCGTATCCGCCAATCATATTCTGGACAGCTATTTCGCCGACTTGGCGAAGGAGCAGCCCGTCGTGGCCGAATCGATGTGCATGGAACCGCCGGGCTGGTGCCCGGACACTACGAGTATGAAGTGACGGCAAAAAAAACCGCCGCGCCTGGAGTCAGGCCGGCAGCACGTATAGAAGGATGGCAAAGAAGTGGACGATGGAGCCGCCGAGCACGAACAGATGCCATACGGCGTGATGATAAGGAAAGCTGCGCCAAACGTAAAACACCGTGCCGACCGTATACAGCAAGCCGCCCGCGATGAGCAGCTGCAGGCCTCCGGGCGCCAGATGCGTGACGAGCGGCTTCCACGCGAAGACGATGATCCACCCCATCGCGATGTATAGAATCGTCGACGTCACCAAGAATCGCGAGGCGAAAAACGCTTTGAAGATCGCGCCGACGACGGCAACGCCCCACACGATGCCGAATAACACCCATCCTAACGCGCCTTGCACGATATGGAACAGAATCGGCGTATAGGTGCCGGCGATGAATACATAAATGAAGCCGTGATCCAGCGACTCGAATACTTTCTTGGCTTTGCCCTGCGGAAAGCTGTGGACGAGCGTCGAAGCGAGATATAACAGCAGCATCGCGGAGCCGTAGATCGTAAAGCTGACGACATGCGCCGCCGTGCCTTTAAGGGACGAGAAGACGATAAGAAGCACAAGGGCGGCCACGCTAAGCAGCGCTCCGATTCCGTGCGTTACCGCGTTCGCGATTTCTTCTCCTTTGGAGAAGGTATGCGTGTTGGCCATAAGCGAATCAACTCCCGAAGGTTTGGTCAATGCGCGATTCCGCTGCCATTGCCATAGCTTCAGTCTAAAGGATTAGAGCCACCCTTTCAACCAAGAGCCCACACGCGAGATCGTCTTATCCAGGTTGCAGACGGCATCCGTATCGAAGAAGGGCTCCGTGTTACGGAAGTAGTCGGCGTGTCCGCCGATGGTGGGAATACCCTCGACGTAGCCCGGCGCGTACTTATAATGGTTCCATCTCGGCATGGCGGTGCCTTTCCTGATCCATCCGCCCCATGTGCCGATCTTCGTAATGGGATCGTTTTGTTTGCCCAAGCTATCGACGGAGTGAAAATAACTGACCCGATCCTGCAGCCTCGGATGGATCGGCGTCCGGGGCGACCCGACTTGAACGACCCGAAAATCCCGGATCAGGCCGTTCTCCTCGAGCAGCTTGGCTGCCTGGTATGCGGCGGCTCCGCCTCCGCTATGCCCGATAAGGAGAAATCTGCCGTTCTCGTCCTTGACCGATTCCTTGAGCTGATTCCAAACCTTGCGCCCCCCGACCCGTCCCGCCTTAAGCCGGTTGGACAGGTCCGACCGAACCTCCAGCACCTGCCTGACAACGCTTCTGCTGGCATCGCCATATGGAAATAAAACCTCGATCACGGGATCGATGCCTTCGGATTTAAGCTGCGCTTCCAATCTTTCCTTGCACGCGTTAAACGCGCATGTCGTTGTTTTTACGCCGGCCAGCAAATAAACATGAAGCGAAGATGAGCTCACCGCCATATTGGAATCCCTCCATGAACAAGATGATGGTTTACCCTCATTATGCGGGGACTCGCGTTTTTTCATTCTTCGATCCAGATGTCAGTATCGTCCACTTTTGCCTTATAGCCAAGCGCCCTCACGGTATCCGCCACGGCAATGGCCCGAAGCTTCCTCATGATGGGCGAACCGTGCGGATTGGCGTACCCTGCTTCGACCGAACGGCGAAGCAGGGAGGCGGTGACCCCGATGATCCTGTCTCCTACGGCTCGTTCCAAGCGGACCAGCTCTTGACCGTCCGATCGCTTGGGCAGCCGCGTCAGCTTAAGACCTAAGTAATCGGAGAAAAAGGATTCGTCCGCGTACACGGTCCCGTCCGATTCGAACAGCTTGCCTCTGAACGTATACGACTCTTGTCTCTGCGTTTCCCCATGATATTCGTTAACCGAAACTTCCTGCGCCGACACGCCAGGCCGCGAATAATAGTCCGACGACGTCGCTTCCTTGTAAGCATCCAGCAATGCCGGCTCTCCCGTAATGGAATAATCGTTGACTCTGCGCGACGGATTAAAGGCCGTTATATTGTCGACGTCGAAATAATAGACGGCCTTCACCCTCGGATATTGCCTCTCCAGCGCGCCGTACAGCCGTTTAATCTTCTCCGAGGCAAACGCGATGGACCGTTTGCCGTCCGTGGCGGAATAATGGCTGGCCCCGAATTCGGAGATCGCGATCGGCTTCGTTCGGCTATATCGGTCATAAACGAAGTTTAGCAGATCGAGGGGATCCTCGCGATCGGCGGGATAGCCCTTGTCCCCGTTATGGAAGCGGACGCTGTAAATATTGACGCCGACCCAATCCACGTAACCGTCTCCCGGATAATAATCCGCCATCGGCTTCTCAGGCAAGGCCAGCACGGACCATAACATCGCGGTATCGGGAGCAAGCTCCTCGAACACGTCGTGTACGAGCCTCCACTTCTCCTTATAGAGCGACGGATTGCCGCTGTACCGGGTCCATGTTCCGTTCATCTCCGAAGCGAACCGCAGCAGCACGGGGACCCCCGCTTCCCCAGCCTGTCTGGCGAATTGCCGCAGGTAAGCGTCGTCCTTGACCGCATCCAAGCCGCCGTTAGGCTCCCATGCGATCTGCGGAAACGCTCCCGCTTCAACCACCTCGCGTACCCATTCCACGGGGAAGGGCTGTCCGTACCCTACGTATTTGAAAAACGACGCATGCTCCCTGCCCGTCAATTCATTGAATCGCCTCATGCTTTGATCAATGGAATCGTCTTGCAGAACATACGCGCCCAGATACGCTCCGGCTGCGGGCTCCAGCTTGGCTCTTGGCGCCCGGTTATTCTCGAGCGGGATGTAATGAATGGTAGTCTCTCCTTCGCCCAAGGCTAATGCGCTTTCAAGTCCGGAGACGGGAAATGACGGCGCTATCGCGATTGCCGCGCTGCATAGGAGTACAAGCATTCCCTGTGCCTTCAAGAGCGTACATCCTCCCTGTCGTATATCGTATTCGCGCCCGTTCCGTCCGGTGACAAAATCCGAGCCTATTAGGAACAGTTTTCGCCAATTTTTGCGAATATATAAGAGAGGACTCTCGAATTTTTTAAAAAAAAGAACGCCGCCGGCAATGCCGGCTGGCGTTCTCGTTTGGTTATACACCCATCTTTTTGCGCTGGTTGTTAACCTTTTTCGTATTTTGGCTCTTGAGCTCCTGAGTTCCCGTCGAGTGGTGTTTCTGGCCTTGCAGACCCGATTGTCCCTGCTTCTTCTGGGCCAGCAGTTGTTTCGCTCGCTCCGCTTGAGACAGCTTCTTCGGCTGCTCGGTTGCTTCGTTTTGTTCGTTGTGTTCGTTCGCAGACATAGGTTCACCTCGCTTTATGCTCCGCATCTTCCTTATTCTACTACACTTATAAACCGCGTGAAAGTGCCTTTGCTCAGCTTGGCCGTTTCCACCATCCGAAAACCGGCTTGCTCCAGGCTCGCTCCGATGTCTTCCGTCGTAACGACGACGGCCCGATCCGCCAATCGTCTGAGCGCCTTCAACATCTCGTCCCGCTCCGCGCTGGGCAATACCGAGCATAGATTGTAAGGCATATCCAGAATTGCCGCGTCGTAATGCTTGGACCAAGCCCGCATATCGCCCTTCGCGACGAGAGAGCCCGAATACCCGAAATGCTCCAGATTGGTTCTGGCTCCCCTGGCGGAAAGCGGATTGATCTCGACCCCTTCCGCGTCGATGCCCATCGACAGGGCTTCGACCAACACGGTTCCCATGCCGCAGCAGGGATCCAGAAGCGTCATGCCTGCCGGATATGGGCCAATCGCGATGTTAACGAGCGCCCTGGCCGCCCGGGTCGGGAGCGCCGTGGAATAATTTTGGGGTTTGGCTTGATGGCTTAACCACGCGGCGTCGTTGTCCTCGCAAGGACCCAGCAGCCACTCTCCCCCGTACCGGATCAAGCCAAGACGCAGATCGGGCTTGCGCATCTCCGCCGTTCCGGCCAAATAACCGCCAACCAATCTCTCCAATGCGCGCCGTTCCTCGTAAGAGTGCCGTTCGTCTCCATCCGTGTAATAGATTTTGAAGGTCCGGCCAGCAAGCTCGAAGCCGCTAAGCAGACTCGCAAAGCCCTCCGGCGTTGCTGACCTCCACTTCGCATCGATTCTCCGCTTCAGGAACGGACTGCGGCCGGCCTTGACCGCCGGCATTCTTGGGTCGGCTTCTAGTGCCAGAACGCCTCCTTCCGGTGTCTTGCCGAACAAGGCGGATAGCTCAAGCCGGCATAGATCCGCCTCGTCCTCATGGCAGGCGTAGGTATAAAGCCGCGTAATCATGAAGCCGGCGCCTGGATCCCCGCCCGCGGGATCTCCTTGCGTAATCGCGATGTCCGCCATTTCGTTCATTCGTTCCTTGCGGAACGACCGTCACCGGGGGGCGCATGGTCAAGCTCTTCGTCCGCGGAAGCGGCTGGCTCGTTTTTCCCCGCATGGTCATTTCCCGTACCCGCAGCGAACGTTGCCTCGAACGGATCCGCGGCTTCCGCCAGCTCCGCCGCCCTCTTCTCCAGCCCCTTCACTTGGCGCTGCAGCTTGAAGATGCGCAGCATCCCGAACAAGCCGACCGTAAGTCCTCCGAGCAGCGTAGAGACCAAGATCACCAGAATGAGCGGAGTCGCCGTCTTGGCGAACAGGAAGTTCACTTCCACCTGCTCGACGTTGATTACGGCGAATATGGCGATGACGAGCGCGAAGGCGAACGCCGCGATTAACATGCCCTGACCTTTCATGAGACCCCTCCCTCATATCCATATTTATCATAAGAGTCTCATAACTCGCCCAAATAGTCTAGCGTGGGCTGCGATGAGCCGCTTGGGTAGATTGGAATGGATGAGGGTGGCCAGCTTAGAAGCCTCTTTCGTAAGCTTCCGGCACTGCCGCTTTGTAATCGCCTCCGCTTGCTTTGATTGCATGGATAGCCCAATACGGATCGCGAAGCAGTCCCCTCGCCACGGCGATCAGATCAGCCTTGCCGGATGCGAGCGCTTCGGCGGCAACGGCCGGTTCGTCCAGCATGCCAACGGCGATGACGGGAACGCCCAAAGCTTCTTTGACCGCCTGCGCGGCATGCAGCTGGAAGCCCGGCTCGACCTTGGGCCGACGCTCCGGACTCGGGATGCCTTCGCCGCCGGTCGAGATATGGAGCAAATCGACTCCAGCCTCAAGGTAAGCCCGGCACAGCTCGATGCCTGTCCCGATGCCGTAACCGCCCTCCGCATATTCAAGCGCGGAAATACGGAACAATAACGGCATTCCTGCCGGCATGGCTTTCTTGACCTCGGCGATGACTTCGCGGCCGAATAAGGTAAGGTCTTGACCGTATTCGTCTTGGCGCGTATTGCTGCGAGGCGAATGGAATTGATGGATGAGATAGCCGTGAGCGCCGTGCAGCTCTATGGTATCGAAGCCCGCTTCCACGGCTCTTCTGGCCGCTTCGCCGAACTTGAGCACCATGCTCTTTACTTCCTCCGTCGTCAGCTCGCTTGGCGTCTTGGAGCTGCTGTCGAACGGGATGGCGGATGGCGCGACGGGCGAAGGATCGTCGGTCGCCTTGCGGCCCGCATGCGCGATCTGTATGCCGATCTTCGCCCCGTTCGCATGGGCGCCTTCCACGATGCGTTTATAGGCCGGAATCTGTTTATCCGACCACAAGCCGAGGCATCTGTCGGTGATCCGGCCGGCCGGCTCCACGTTCGTCATCTCGACGATGATTAGTCCGATGCCGCCTACGGCTCGGGATACATAATGCACGTAATGCCAGTCGGTAGGAACGCCGTCCTTGGCATGTACGGAATATTGGCACATCGGCGCCATGACGGTCCGGTTGCGGAGTTGCAAATTTTGAATTACGAACGAATCATCCAGCTTGACGATCGACATGGCTGTCCCTCCAGAACAAGAGATGTTATGTATTGCACCTTATTAGCATAACACAACCGCTTAGCGAACAAGAAGAAAGGGATCTCGATGTCCGAGATCCCTCTACGCCGTGCGGAACGTGCTCGCCGCGGTCATGCTGTTCTGGCAGCCTACGTAGCCGTGAAGATGTCCGTGATAGACGAGCTCGAGCACCGGCGCATGCTGCAGATCGCCCGGCGTGACAAGCAATGGCGATTTGTCGGTAAGGCTCATGCCGCTTCTCTCGAACATCGTCGCCACAAATTGCGAGCAAAAATACGAATACTTCCGCTCCCATTCGATATTGAACACGACGCCCAGCATACCCATCAAATTATATTTGTACAAGTCCTGATTCTGTTCGAAATGCTGCACTTGCGTCTTCAAATTAGCATAAATCATCGGACTCACCGTACAACGGTAAACCGCGCACATGGAATCCACGAAAAATTCGCTGCGGACATCCTCCCGAACGAACCCGCCGAAGAATGGATTGTTAGGATTTTTCCTGCCAAAGCTGTATACCTCATGCAGATCCTCGTCGAACGCGATGGACGCGTGGTTAAGCGGATCTTTCGTAAACGTTCGGATTATCTTCGTCAGGACGGTCCCGGTATCCGTCAGAAGCACGTAAATCTCTTTGTCTCTACTCATCCCTAATGACCTCCACATTAAAGAACTATCATCTGGTATTAACTTTAATGCAGGAGAAGGTCCAAATGAACCTTCTGAGGTAATAGACGATCCCCCGACCTTAGTCTAGTATCAACCTCTCGTTTCAGCCCAATTGGAATTGGTAACGTAACCTTCGCAATCACATCCATTTTACTGGATTTTTTACATTTACTCAACAGGTACATGCGTATGTTTCGGAATAAAGATTACCGCTGCCTTCCCCTGCTATACGCCCCTCTCCCGCCTATTCGTGATATAGTGATATTGAACTAGATTCATGTCTCTAATAGGTCGAATGGAGGGCGTATGATCATGTTGTGGTACGAACGCTACAAACCCCGTTTAACGATTCTGTACAAAAGCGCGCTCGATACGATCGCCGGCTTTCCGCCGCCGCTGAACGAGCTAGGTCAAGCGTATGCCCAAAAGTTCGATCCCGTCGACAACGACGGAGGCAAGGATTATATCTGCACGCTGCTTCCTTATTGGCTGCAAGAGCCGGCTTCGCTGACGGACAAGCAGTGCGGACAACTCGCGCTTGCCAATGTATATGGCATGCTCTACTTTTTTATTCAAGACGATGTGATGGACAGCAAAGTTGCAGGCGGCGACTGGAAATCCCAGCTGGCCCTCGGGAACCTGCTGCAGCTCGAAATGTTCCGTATCTTGCGCGAATTATTTCCCTCCGACAGTCCGCTCTGGAACTATTATAACGGATACGTGCGCGCTTGGGCAGACAGCGTCGTCAACGAGGGCGGCGGGAATTACTTCCTGAGCCATCCGCTTCTCACATCCGGCAAGGCGAGTCCCGTCAAAGTAAGCGTGGCGGGCGCTTGGCTGCTCGCTGCCGAGGCATTGGGCGAACGGAGTTCCCGCGACGCCGAGCTGCTCGTCCGGGAGAAGATCCGCCTTACGGAGGATGCGGTCAACACGGCGCTCATGACGCTCCAGATGCTGGACGACTGGGCCGATTGGCGCGAGGATCTCGCGGATGGCAGCTACAACGGCCTGCTCGCCATGATCGCCTCGGGGTACGACGGCAACGGCGCGACGTCCGCGGTAGCCGGCGATATCCCGGCATTTTCAACGGCGGGACTGACGTCCGAGCGAATCGAGGCCGCGATCTACGTTCGCGGCTGCATAAAGCCCTACGCCGAGGTCGCCGTCCCCTATCACGAACAGCTCCAATGTAATCCGTATGCGCCTCCCGACCTGGTCGCGTTCAACTCTCACCTGCTCGACAGCCTGCAGGAGATTGCGAATCAGCTGGCCGAGCGCAAACGCAAGCTGCTTGGCGGGGGGATAAACTTACTGGCTTTGGCTTAAGCCGCCGCCGACATTTGTGCAATTATACTCATTTCTGATCGGTTTGCCGGATGAAAGGCGTAGATTTGTACGAATATACTTATTTTTGTTTGGCCGGGGTCTCGAAATAGGCCATTTCAATTAATTTTTGTGCATAATCGAACAATTTCTATTGGATGCTTTAATATCACTATCGAAATTATGTACTTTTACACATTTGAGAGCATGCCGTTCGCTACCACTACTTCGGAATCAATTGCTTATAAAACTATAGGAAAAAAGTTTGTCGTTTATAGTAACAAAGTTCTAGTATTTGTCGAATCGTCGTGATAAAATATCTTTGGAAATGATATACATATTCGAAAGGGTGACGACGATGAGCCAAGAACAAGAACTGCGCGACAAAATTATTGAAAAAGCATGGGAAGACGCCGAATTCAAGAAACAATTACTCGCCGATCCCAAAGCCGCGATCAAGGACGCATTCGGCATTGAAGTTCCGGATAACGTCAATATTAAAGCCCTTGAAGAATCCGCGGACAACTATTACTTAGTCATCCCTCAGAACCCTGCTTCCGTAGACGACGATGTAGAAGGACCCATGTGGGAATAATAATAACGCCAATGAATATGAGCGCTCAGCTCACATGCATTGGCGTTTTTCTGTTTACGATACAAGCGGGAAAAACATATTAACGCGCGTACCTTTATTTTTCTCGCTTTCATAAATGATTCTACCGTTCATTGCCTCAACGATTCTGAAGGTCACCATTAACCCCAGTCCCGTTCCTTTGGACTTCTGCGAGTAAAATGGTTCCCCTAATTGAGATACGACATGTTTTTCCATTCCAACACCGTTATCCTCTATGCAAATATGCACCTCTTTTGTATCCGGCATTTCATTTATGCATATGTGTATGATTCCGTTGTTCTCGATAGCTTCCAAGCTGTTTTTTATAATATTCAATACGGCTTGCTTAAACTTTGAAGAATTCCCTTTTACATGGGCATCGAAGGTGCTAGTTATTTTTAACGTCCCCCCTTGCATCGTAGCAAGCGGCATGAGGATCGCTTCGATTTGCTTTAATTCTTCTTTGATGTTGATCACCGTGTTTGTTTCGCTCTGAGGCTTGGCGAACGTTAGGAAATCCGTGATAATTTCCGAAGCTCTGTCCAGTTCCTCTATAGCAAGCAGCATATACTCTTTATCTTTGTCTATTAAGGTTCTTCCCCGAAGAAGCTGCAGGAAGCCCCTTGTCACCTGTAACGGATTTCGAACTTCATGAGCAACCGAGGCAGCCAATTGACTCACCATTTCCATCTTCTCCGACCTCTGTAATTCGACATTGAAGACTTCGAGTTGCTTGGCGTAGGATATCACTTGCCTATAGTTTTGTATGGCTCTTCGCACCAATACGATCATTAGAGAGGCAAGGAATAAAAAGACGCCTACTTTCCAAATATTCAATTGATACATCCTCGAGTTTACAAAGTAAAGAAGGAGCTCCGTTACACCCATAACGGCAAAGGCGCTAAAACCTAGCGTAATAATGATCGCTTCTCTGCTCTTACTGCGGCAATAAATCATTAACACGACAACCAATACAACAAAACTCACAATGATGGAAAGTCCAAATATAATCGCGCCGTACGTTTCGTAAATTGATTTATAGGTTGGAGAGATGAACCCGACCGCAATGGATAAGATATAGAAACAGGCTAAATAAATATGCATGGTTTTAAATCGTTTAATGATTTTTTTCGGTCCGGCCCCAAAAACCTTTTCGAAGAAATAAAATAACGCTGGCAGTAGTAGATTGGATGCGAGATCGAAGGAATAGTAAGCGATTTCGCCTATCTGTCTATATGTAGAATGAAAGAAAGTCGAGTATGAAAGAATCATGATTCCGATACTAAACATTACTAAGCAAAAAGCATACCATTCGCTCAAAATAAATCGATTCATGAACATAATCGTGATGAAGCTAAACAGAGATAAGAATATAAGCGATGCGCCTAACACGACGTCATATAACTCATCATTCGCTTTAGCGCGGGAGATCTCTTCGAATTCTCCGGTCGTCACTGCGTCTTTAATGCCGATTTGGCTGCCGGATGAAGTCAACTTCATATACAACGTATTATGTGATTCTAAAGCAGATAGAGGGACAATTATCTTGTTCCTAATGAAATTGTAATCCTTCACCATTTCAAATACTAATTGTCCATCAAGGTAAATCCAAATATCTCTGGCAAAAACTTTATCCAAATACATCGCGGGCCGCATATAAGATAACTCAGGCAGCTGAAATTTAATCCATGCCGATACCACTCCCTCAGGAGCGCTTGGGTACTCCCCTTCCGTTTGTACGGGGAACCAGTGTCCGTCTGGAAGTGTATATACTTCATTGATTGATAGGGGGGTTTCTGGTTGCTCCCACATCATCTGCCACTCCGTGATAGACGAATCCCAGTCTCTTCCGTTTCCTTCCGCGTGGATGGGCGTTAAAGCTGCAAATGTACCGAAAATCAAAGCCATTGCAATGATTGCAACCGAACATTTGTTAAGAAGCTTCATTTCATTCACCTCAAGCTAATCCATATCTTGTTATTCAGTTGTCCTTTTATTCGACATTCTTCGTCAAAATTTACCTATTTCTATTTTCCGCTATACTTGGCTGAAACACAACAGTCAAATGGCGACAATTTCAAAAATCTTCGAGAAATATGTTAAACGTAAACTAGAACGATTTTCCTATTGAGGTTAGAGAATTCAGATAGCTGTATCATAAATTCATATTCATAAATATCATATCGTTACCGTAGTAACGCTCTATATGCTATAGCGACTTTTATATCGGTTCTTTCGACTCAAAGTTCGATTTCGAAATTAGTAAAAAAGTTGTAGAATTTGTCGAAATACTATGATAGCATATCTTTGTAAAACACCTACATATTTGAAGGGATGGTAGAGATGAACACGCAAGATTTGAAGAATCAAATAATCGAAAAAGCTTGGACAGATCCCGACTTCAAGAGAGAACTGCTAGCGAACCCCAAAGCCGCAATTAAAGACGCATTCGGTATCGATGTGCCAGACGACATTAATTTGCATGTAAGTGAAGAAGATCAAAATAATTATTACCTTGCTTTGCCTCGAAACCCTGCTGATAACAAAGACGAAGCAGGAGTTCTTGGAGTTAGATGGATGTAAATAAAAAGACCGATTCTTAATCGGTCTTTTTATATTTTATGAAGGCGGAAGAATAATCGTAACCTCGGTTCCCTCTCCTTTAACACTGCTAAATTTTATTTCTCCTTGCATAGCCTCAATAATACGAAAAGTCACCATAAGTCCCAATCCAGTACCTTTTGATTTTTTTGAATAATAAGGTTCGCCAAGACGATTTAAATCTTCCTTGTCTATTCCCTCGCCATTATCTTTAATTATAATCTCCACTAGATCGTTCATTTTTTTTTGAACGGTGATGATGACTTCCCCATCTGCTTTTAATGACTCTATACTGTTTTTAATTAAATTAATAAGAGCCTGTTTAAATTTCGATGAATTTCCTTTAACGAAAAGTTCTGACTGTGAATTCACTTTTAATTTACTGCCTTTCATGGTCGCCAAGGGAGCTAATATAGCTTCTATTTGCAGAATTTCTGATTTAATATCAAGTTTATTCATTTCTACTAGATCAGGTTTAGCGAAAGTTAAAAAATCTGTAATAATTTCCGAAGCACGGTCAAGCTCGTCAATAGCTAATGCCATAAAGTCTTTTGACTTTTTCTCCGGCACCCTGTCTCGAATAATTTGCAAAAAACCTCTAGTAACTTGAAGTGGATTTCGGACTTCGTGAGCAATCGATGCCGCTAAATGACTAATTAACTCGATTTTCTCCGAACGTTGAAGTTCATTATTATAGATTTCAATTTGTTTGGAATACTCTAGTACCACTTTATAATTAGTCATTATTCGACGTACAAGAACTAATATGAGGGAAGCTAAGAAAAACAGGACTCCGAATTTCCAATAAATCATTTTATACATGGAATCACTTATAAGATATAAAATAACCTCCGTAATCCCTACGATTGAAAAAATACCCAATCCAAACGCCAGGATAAATGCTTCTTTATCCTTTTTTAGGCAGTAGAAAATAAGCGTAATCAGTATAATTAAATTCCCGATAATCAAAGTAAAGCTAACAATAATCATACTCACCACTCGATAAATCGCTTCTATCTCGGGACTTATTAAACTTATAAACAAAAAAGATAATACGATAATAACTAATAAGAGTTGAATTTTATTTAAACGTTTGATAATTCCATATGGACCATCTCCGAAAATTTTTTCATAAAATAAAAATAATGCAGGTAACAATAAAGTTGATGCTATATCGAATAGATAGTACATAAACTTTCCAAGATCTGGAAAAAATCGATCCATGAAAGTCGAATAGCTTAGAATCATGCTACCAATAGACAACATGACAACAAATAATGAACTCCATCCCGGTATAAAAGATTTATTTAAAAACGCCACGCTAACAAGCATAAAAAATGAAATTATCACAAGAGAAAAGCCAATTATTATATCAATAAGTTCTTCTCTAATTGATTGTTTAAATAATTGTTTGTATTCTTCGACTATAATTGATTTATGCAAGCCTAATCTTTCGTATCCGGTTGACAGATTAATATATACATCAGCTCCTGACTTGAGAGAAGCACCAGGTATTATAATGTCATTTCGATCATAAGCATAGTCTCTCTGTAATTGGAAAATCACTTTATTATTTATAAAAATCGATATATTTTGAGCATAAAGTTCAGAAATCTTTAAAGCAGGCTCAATTTGAGTTAAATGCGGCAACCGGAACTTAATCCACGCTGAGTTTACATCTTTAGGTAAGCTTAAAAATTCATCTTCTTCTTTAACATTAAACCACCCTTTGTCAGGAAGCGCTTTTACATCTTCGATGGTCAATGATTGACCTGGCTGTTCCCATAACATCTGCCACTCCGTGATGAGAGATGAAGGTTCTCCATCAGCCACTGCTTCTGCCCGGCTAGCCGATACTGCAAAAGTCCCGATTAGCAAAGTAAGTACAAACGTTGCAATCAACAAATTGTTAAATAGTTTCAATTCATTCACCCCGGACAATCCATATCTTGTTAATAAGTAATCTATTTTTCGACAATCTTCGTCAAAATTTACCTATTACTATTTTCCGCTATACCGGGATGAATTACAACTACCTAATGGAAACTATTTTTGAATTTCGCTAAGATGAGGGTATGTACAATGCAAATAAGCTTAGCTCATATGGAAAAGAGGAAAAGGCCTAATGAAGTCCATCGTCGTGGCCGGCGCCGTCATCGTCAATGATCGCCGCCAGCTGTTATGCGCGTTGCGCTCCGAGACTATGTCCATGCCGGGGTTATGGGAATTTCCAGGAGGCAAGCTCGAAGCGGGGGAAACCGTCGAGGCTTGCCTAATTAGAGAGATCGAGGAGGAGCTCGGCTGCCGCATCAAGGTGGGGGACTTCATCGAGGATGTCGTTCACGATTATCCCGCAGTGCGGGTACGACTCATTACGCATTATGCCGAGATTACTGCCGGCACCCCGTTTCCGCGAGAACACGCCAGGCTTGAGTGGTTGTCCGTGTCCGAGCTCCATAAGCTAGATTGGGCGCCTGCGGATGTGCCGACCGTCCAAAGGCTTGTTCACGCGTCATCATCCTCATGGAGCTGACGTAACGTTTTGAAGCTGCCGATCGTAATCAAGCGAGCCCCGTAGAGGATCTATGCTAAATTAGGATCTATGCTTAATTACCCGTAGCATCTCGTCGATCTTCCCAACGTGGAAGGACTCGTGAACGATAACAAATCCCGCACATTCTCCGTAGCTCGAATAACCGTAGAACGGGGGAGCAAGTCGGACTTCGAATTGCTCGGCCGTAATGGCAAGGAAACGTTCTTGCTGCCTTTTTAACCGTTCAATTATCTCTGCCGTAGAAGGCGATTGGTCGGCCCAAGCCCTCGGCGTTGATCCCGAGTCAAACCATTTTATAAATGACGGAGGAATGGCTCCTCCCGAAGGGAACGGAAATTGGAACAACATTCGCTCCGCTACTGTGAGAATATGTCCTAGCTGCCAACGTATCGTGTTAGGGAACACTTCCAATTGAACGTCAGCGAGTTCTGGTGGACACGATTGAGCCACGTCGAGGCACCATTCGCGCGCCATATTCAATTGAAAGCTTATTGGATGATTCATAGAATACCTCCTTTAATGAGCAAGAATGTTGATCAGCTTGCCAAACGGGTCTCGGACATAGAATCGCCTAACTCCCCAAGGCTCGTCGACAGGTCCGTTTTCGATCGTAAATCCAGCAAATTGGCGACAATTCGTTTTACCCTCATGTCAGACCTCCAATCTCCATTTTATGTGCTTGTAGTATGATTCGGCCTCTGCTTCTCCTGCTCCTTTATCGCCTGCTCGATTCTCGGCACCGCTCCTGTCGATCACTTCTAACGCGGGATTCCCGCAACCGCCTTGTTCGCCTTAGTCTTGCCGAACCGCAGCCGATAGTACGCTAATATCCCGATATGGACCGCCATCAGAACGAGATAGATATTGCTGAACGGCTGACCGTCCGCAAATCCGTTTAGCGGGTTCCAGTTCGATTGCGTGCCCCTTGAAGCCAAGACGCCATAGACGCCTGCAGCCAATCCTTGGGTAATAAAGTTGACCAAAGAGAACAAGCCCATGCCGACTCCCGCTTCTTCCTTTGTCAACACTCTGGAGACGGCGCCCGATAACGCGATCTGTAGGAAGGTTTGACCCACGTTGCCCAAAATGAGAAACGCAGCAATCCATGGTAGCGCGATGCCTGCGAAGGACGATAGCAAGAGGAAGCAAGCAATCAAGCAGCCCGAGGCGACCGTGAACAAATAAGTATTGCCTTTGCGATCCGCCAAACCTCCGCCCTTCCTGCCCATGATCGCCGAAGCGACGGCGGCCGGCACCATCGCGAATCCGATCCAGGCGCCGTCCAGCCGATACGTTTCGGCCAGCAGAATCGGCGTCAAGAAATAGAGCGATATGCCGATCCCGCTTATAAGGGCGGCCAAGACGAGCATGACGACGTAGCTTCGATTGCGGAACAACCCCGGATGCACGAACGCCTCCCCTTCTTTGACCGCCGTAATTCGCAGACCGAACAGAACCAGCGCCACTGCGCCTCCCAGGCCGTACAGCCATTCCAAATCAGTCACGCCGAGCAAAATAAGGGAAACGGCGGCGGCCAGCAGCAGACCCCCTATCCAGTCGAACGACCGATGCGCTTGCAGAGGCTCGCGGATTAAATACTTCCGGTATAACGGGATTAATCCCACCATGAGCAGTGACGGAACGAACAACCATCTCCAATCGGCGACGCTGACGAGAAAGGCCGCCACGACGGGGCCAAGAGCGCCACCCAGCGCAATGCCGACGGCGGTCATGCTTAGCGCGGAGCCTCTCTTCTCCGCAGGGAAGTAGCGAATGGGAATCAGCATGGCCATCGCGGGTACGACCGCGGCGCCCGCCGACTGCAGGCATCTCCCTAGAAGGGCAACCGGGAACGTCGTCGATAGAAACCCGATTAACGATCCCGCTCCAAACAGCAGGAGGCCGAACGTCAATACATTCGCGATCTGGAACCGATCGGACAGCTTGCCGTACGTGACCGTCCCGAGCGCATAGATTAACGCGTAGGCCGTCGTCAGCCAGCTCGTCTGGGGCAGCGACAATTGAAACTCCCTGCCGATCTGCGGAAGCACGATATTAAACATTAACGCGCTCATGGATGAGATCAACACGGTAACCAATAGAAGGCGCATCAGTTTCTTGCCTTGTTTCTCTCGTAATTCCGTTTCTTGGTCGTTCTTCATGCGACTCTCCTCCTCATATCGTTAGTATATGCATGCAAGTACATACTTACACACTACTCTGAAAAAAACACCCTCTCGGGTGATTCATCCCTATCCGGCGTCAGGCTGGAAGCCCCTGACGAACAGCCTAACGCTGTCCTCGATAAATACCTTCAGCTCGTCCTCGCCCAAATGGGAGTTGAATGCTCCGTGATGCATCCACATGAAGGACCATGCGCGAAGATCCGATCTTTCCGTCGACGCCATCTTGCCTTGGTTCGCCATGTCCGTAAAGTAGTCCGTCAACAGCTTATTCAGGCGGACGGGATGCCGATGAGCCTCCTCGTACACTTCGTCCGGCAGCTGGGCGCTTCCTCGCTGGGTAATCATAAACAGCTTGCGGTTACCGTTCATCATCTTATGATAATGGCGGCTTATGACTAGCAAGTCGGTCTCCAGCTCTCCCGTCAGACGATTCTCGAACAGCTTCGCCATCTCGTCGCCGTAGTGGAATCTGCTGAAAGCGGCTCTTACAAGACCTTCCTTCGTTCCGAAATGCCGGAACAACGTTACCTCGTTGACGCCTGCCCCTAACGCGATCTCCTTGGTCGTCGTCGCCGCGTATCCCTTCTCGGACATGATGTCGATCGCGGAAAGCAGCAGCTTATCCTTAGTGCTCATCGTGCCGTGCTCGCTCATGTTTCCACCCCGCCTCAAATGCAAGTGATCACTTACATCCTATCCTATGCCTGAATTTCATAAATGTCAATCCCTTTTCGTTAAATGTTGTCAATCTCATGCAACTTATTCCATATGTATAGCGTCAAATGAGTATCAACATGAGATAGGCCGCCAACGCGCAAGGGGTCATGTAAACGAATTCATTAAAGGGAGGTTATGACATGAAGAGGAAAGCTGCAATAGCGGCATTGCTCGCCCTGCTGCTATGTCTATCGCCATTTACGGGCGGCATGTTCAAAGAGGACGTCATCGCCCAGGGGGAAATCGGCATAGTCGTGAAAGGAAAGCCGCTCGCGCTGGACACGCCGGCTTATATCAATGGCGGGTCGACGCTGGTGCCGCTTAGGGAAATTGCCGAGGCACTAGGCGCGACGGTCGTATATAACGATGCGGGAGACGGCTCGAAGTCGGTGACGATAGAGAGAAACGGCAGAGCCGCGCTGATCCGGATCGATTCCGTCACGATGACGGCGGGCGGCAAGACCGTCAAGCTGCCGCTGGCTCCGCGCGTCGAGAACGGCGTCACCATGGTGCCGCTCCGCGCGCTGTCCGAGTCGCTCGGGACGGTCGTCGCTTGGGATGGCGTCAAGCGCATCGTCACGATCGACGAGCCGAAGGAGCTTCCGACGATCGGAACGGCCAAGAAGCTGGCGGAGCTCATCCAAGCGTCCATAAAGCTGCATAACAAAGGCATCGCGCTATCCGGCGAAGCCCTGGTGACGGGGACGGCTTCGGCGGCTGAAGGAGGAGCCGATGCAAGCTCGAACGCCGGAAGCGGCGAAAGCGCGCCGACCGCGGACGATCATTCCGCGACGAACGTGCAGGTAGACGGCGTGGACGAAGCCGACTGGGCGAAAACAGACGGGCGGTTCGTCTATCAAATCAGCGGCAACCGCGTCATCATCAGCTCCATCGCGGATCCGGCCAATCCCAAGCTCGCCGCCATGCTGGAGTACGATCACAAGAACGGGTTCTCGCCGCAAGAGCTGTACGTCGATGACAACCGCCTTGTCGTTATCGGGCAGCACCAGCTCTTTACCGCAATGCCGTTTGCCGAAGGTGCGCCAAGCTCGGGACCGGTAACCGATACAGGCGGGACTGCGACAGGCGGATCCGCTTCAAGCGATGCAGCCGCGACAAGTCCAGGCAACGCAAGCTCCGAGCCTATGCCGGACAGCAAGGGCCTCTCCATCATGCCTTACATGAACAGCCGCAGCTTAACGATTACGTACGTCTACGAGCTTGCGGACAATGGCAAGCCCGAGCTTGCAAGGGAATTGACGCAGGAAGGCGGCTACGTCTCCTCGCGTATGGTCGATGATTCTCTCTATATCGTCACGAACAAATATAACAACTTCTATCCGTTGTACGACAAGCTTCAGACCAAGAACGGCTCTGGGAACGGCGCGGAAGCGTCCGTCGAAGCGATGGAGCAAGAGATCGAGCCTATATATGGCGATTCGAACGCGTCGGATGAACTTCTCGCTCTGCCGCTAAGCGATATTCGCTATTTCCCGAATCCGGCTGACAACAGCATGATGCTCGTAGGAGCGGCCGATCTAAGCCGTCCCGACCAGGAGCTCCAGGTTTCGGCGTACCTCGGTTCCGGCAACACGATTTATGCTTCAGAGAAACATCTGTACATTGCGCTCGGCAAGTACGAGATGCAAGGCGACGACTACAAAGAATCAACCGTGTTCCACAAGTTTAGGCTAGATCAGGGGCAGGTCGTCTATATCGGCGAGGGTACCGTTCCCGGCAGCCTGCTGAACCAATTTTCGATGGATGAACACGAAGGCTACTTCCGGGTGGCGCTCACGAACGGCAATATGTGGGCAAGCGGTAATAACGGTTCGACCAACAACGTCTACGTGCTCGACGAAAGCTTGAAGATCGCAGGCAAGCTGGAAGGCCTCGCGCCGGGTGAGCGAATCTATTCCGTCCGGTTCATGGGAGATCGCGCCTACATGGTCACCTTCCGCAACGTCGATCCGCTGTTCGTCGTGGACCTAAGCCGTCCGACCTCGCCTTCCGTGCTCGGCCAGCTCAAGATTCCGGGCTACAGCGATTACCTTCACCCTTATGACGACAATCATATCATCGGCTTCGGCAAGGAAACCGTGGAGGTGCCTTCAAAGGGCATGGGGCCGGACGAGACGATGGCGTTCTATCAAGGGATGAAGATCGCGATGTTCGACGTCACGGACGTGACGCAGCCGAAGGAATTGTTCAAAGAAATCATCGGCGACCGCGGCACGGGCTCCGAATTGCTCTACAACCACAAAGCGCTGCTCTTCTCCAAAGCCAAGGGATTGATGGCTTTCCCGGTCGAGCTCTACGAGATCAAAAACAAAGATGCCGCGGGGCCCGGCGAAATGCCGGCCTATGGCGAGTTCGTCTACCAAGGCGCTTACGTGTACGGAGTCGATCTGACAAGCGGCTTCAGCCTGAAGGGGCGCATCAGCCACCTGTCCGAAGAGGACCTCATGAAAAGCGGTCAATACGGCTACGACTACAACAAGACGGTGCGCCGCATCCTCTACGCCGGCGATACGCTATATACCTTGTCCGACTCCATGCTCAAGGCGAACGGTCTCGCGGACCTCAACGAGAAAGGGACATTGACTTACCCGCCGCTCCCCCAGCCGTCCTACTGGGGCGGTGACAAAGGCGTGATCGACATCATGCCGATGCCCGCCGTCGACCCGGCCAGATAAGGATTTGATCCTGACCAAAAAGAGACTCCCCGTCGTGCGTCCATACGGACCCATGACGGGGAGTCTTTATTCTTTTGCCCCACCTTTAAATAGCTAGCTTCCGTTTCACGGCGACCTTGCGCAAGAACGTCGCGTTCAACCATGCGGCCAAAGCAGCGAGCGCCGCAAGCACAAGCAGCTTGACGCCGGCATCCGCGGCGGCGGCTTCCGCGATGTCCATCTCCGATACGATTTCCATCCCTACCATGATCGCCACGGCCAGCCAGCAGACCAGCAGACCCTTAAACCAGTGGAAGCGGTAGAAGCCCGTGCCAATCAGCCATCCGGCGCAGAAGTACCCGAAGTACAAAATCAGGGTAGTGAGACCTTCGACGACGAAATTAGGATGGACAAGCACCCGTTCTGCCCCGCTGATGTCGATAATGAAACGTTCGATGGGGTAACCTAGCAGGTTCACGACGGCGCAGACCAACGACATCGCACCCGCGAATGCCAGCCCTCCTTTGCCGAAGCTTCTTCTCGTAATGCCGTTCGAAACAAAGCTGTTAAAGGACCCGATCGTCAGCAGAATACCGATAACCAGCAGGAAGATGCGCGGAGAGAACGATGCGCCTTCCCATATGCTTCCCGATTCCCTTATTTCTTCGTCCGGGATGTAACCGCGCATAATAAGCTCGTTAATCGTCACGTAGATCGCCGCGAATACGATCCAAAACCAGATCAAGATATACCTGTAGGTACCCCACAAGTGCTTAGCCACGTTCATGGCGGGACTGCGTCTTTCTTTAACCGAGTTTCCGTTCATCCGCTTCGCTCCCTTTTCTTGTTAGATGCACGAACAAATCCTGCAGCGACACGGGACCGATCTCGAGGCCGTCCGCGGCTGCCCGTTTCTCCCGCTCCTTGCCCAGCTCCCCGAATACGGTGATCGACTTGGTGCCGCCGAGCTTCTGCTCGCTTAGAACGGTAAGTCCGACGGCGAATTCGTCAATGGCGGCCGCCGGGCCCGTAATAGCCGATCCTCGAGTACGCAACGACTCGGCATCTTCATGCAGCACCAATCGGCCTTTATCCAGAATCAGCACCTCCTCGAACAGATCGGACACTTCCCCGATCAAGTGGGTAGAGAGGATGATCGTCCGCGGATGCTCCATGTAATCCTTCAGCAGCTCGTCGTAGAAGGCATATCGCGAAGGGGCGTCCATGCCGAGATACGCTTCGTCGTAGATGGTGACCGGCGCGCGGGAAGCGAGGCCGATCGTGACGCCGAGCGCCGATTTCATGCCGCGGGAGAGCGACATCACTTGCTTCTTGAGCGGGAGCTCGAATAGCCCCATCAAGCGCTCCGCGTAAGCCGAATCCCAGTTCGGCCAGCAGCTTGCGGCCAGCTTCAGCGCGTCGCGCACTTTGGCGCTCTCGGACATGAACCCGTTCTCCTGGATAAAACAGACTTGATTAACGATTCTTTCGTTCTCGTAAGGCGCTTCGCCGTCAATCAGAACCTCGCCTTCGCTCTGGTGCTGGAACGATGCCAGAATGGAGAGCAAGCTCGTTTTGCCCGAGCCGTTGCGGCCCAGAAGGCCGTAGATCTTGCCGCCTTCGAGCCGGAACGATACATCATGCAGCGCTTTGGAGGATTTGTCATACTGATGTCCGAGCCTGCTTGCTTCAATCGTTAACGTCATTTCTCTTCCCCTCCATTCAAATGCTCCAGCCTTTTTACGATCTCCGCCACCGGTATGCCGATCTGCTTGGCCTCCGCGGCCATCTTGTCGACGACTTCCTCGAAGAACCTCTCCCTGCGCTCGCCCATCAGCTTCTCTCTTGCCTGCGAACTTACGAACATGCCGATCCCCCTTTTCTTGTACAGAATGCCTTCATCCGTCAGCAGTTGAAAGCCTTTGGCCGCCGTAGCGGGATTAATGCGGTAGAACGTCGCGTATTGGTTGGTGGACATCACTTGCTCTTCTTCCTTCAGCACGCCGCTCACGATATCGTTTTTAATTCCGTCCGCGATCTGCTGGTAGATCGGACTACGGTCATCGAACACATCATCACCTCATTGCTTATGTGGTTCATTACTTATGTAACTAACCATACAACATCAACATTTCCTTTGTCAACCAAAAATAGAAAAACGGGCTCGCGGCGCACGACAAAAAGGACGTCCCAATCCGAACCATGCCGCTACCGCAATCTCGCCGGATTGCTTTCCTGCATGTCGTTCGAACAGAAACGTCCTAGATTGACTAAAGATAACTCGAGATATCATCTGAAATTGGGTTCGCTAGCTACCTGCTTCTTCGCCGAGGGCAATCCAAAAGCGTTTAACGCGGCGGCCATCCCCGGTAGTCCGTTCGTCCTCGAGCACGCCGCCGTACCTCCTGATGGTCCGCTCGGATGCTTCGTTGCCGTGGTCGCAGACGACGAGCACCCGTCCCAGCCCTTTCCCGCTTGCAACTCCGAGCGTCTCTGCGAGCAGGAACGAGGCATAACCCTTTTTCCGTTCGGAAGGGCGAATGCCATACCCGATATGGCCGCCGCTTTCGAGCAGGCTCCCGTTAAGCCGATGCCGGAAGTTGCTCGCTCCGACTACGCGATCCCGCGCGTCCAACAACCAATAAGTCGTATGCGGCACCCATCCGCTCTCCAAAATCTTCTCGTCGTCATCCTGCGAATAAAGGAACTGGACATAAGCCTCGAAATCAATCGGATTCCGTTCCACGACCCATGGCACGATGGATTCTCCGCTGCGAATCCATTCCTCGTAGAAGTCCAGGTAAGCGTCCTTATATGCGATAGAAGGCTGCGCAAGCCTTAGTCTCCCCATTACGTTCGCCTCCGCCCATGTGTGTAATGGGCAACATTATACGCTTGTCGCAGTCGTCAAGCAAGAGAAGAAACGCTTATTCCACCACCACATCCGCAGTAGCCTCTCCCGATGCTTCCCGCAGCAGCTTCTGCTGCTCCGACATCCGCTTCTCCATCTCCTTGTTCATTTCTTCCTCCGTCATCGGCTCTTGGCTAAGCAACTCGTCCCCTTTGACTTGAAGAAGCTGAAGCGCCTCGTCGATCGACTTCGTTCCGTCCTGCACGGCTTTGAATTCCTCTTGCATGTGACCGTAGAACATCATGCCAAACTGGGGATTCAAGCTTTCGTACTCGGCGTAATCCTGCGTCTGCCTCGACGGCTTAAGCTTGTAGAACGCCGCGAAATTATGGCCTTCCTCGTCCGTGATATACGCCGTTCGAATCGGGAAGCCGCCCATGTTCGTCACCTTCGATTTGACGCGCGCGTAGTCGTCCCCCGAGATGTACGAGACGAACTCCCATGCCGCTTCCGCGTTCGGCGAATCCTTCGCGATCGCGAAGATGTCGCTATACCAGGTATTGGGGCTCTGATCCGGATATTGCGCGCTCACGGGCATCGTCACCATATCCCAGTCGCTGATCAAGGAGCTTTCTTCCTTGATCACGTTGCTCGCCTCGTTAATGCGCTGCATCAGATACGTATGGTCCAGCGTCATCGCCAGTCGCCCTCCGAGGAACGGATCCTGCAAGAAGTGGTCCTCGTAGCTGACGGCGCCGTTCATCCCTTGATTCATGCTCTCGAAATACAAGGAGTCCGAATTGATCGCGTCGAGCGACGTCTGCACGACGTTGCGCCAGCCGTCCGTATGGATCGTCATTTTTTTGTTTTTGGCGTCCACGTACTTCAGATTTTCGGCGGAGGACAGCATGCTGACCATTTCGTTCAGATCGCCGCTATAGCCCGCTTTGAGACCGTATACGCGTTCGCCGGGTTCGCCATCGGTCGGAAATTGTCTTGCAAGCTGTATAACGTCATGCCAGGTCATCTGATCCGTCGGATGGGGGATGTTGTATTTATCGAATAAGGCCTTGTTGTAATACATGACCTGGCTGCTGAAGCTGGACGGGAAGCCGTACAGCTGGCCGCCGCCGAGCTCCTTCATGAAATCGACCATTCCCGGGACGATCCCTTCCGTATCGAACTTGTCCTTGGCGATATAGGCTTCGATATCGAGGAGCTTTCCTTCTTCGGCCAGCTTCTTGTACTGATCCTGGCTCAGCATCAGCACATCTGGCTTCTCCTCTTCGATCAGCTTGCGAAGCGCTGCGTCGGGGTCGAAATTCTCTCCTTCTTCCGGAGACCTCGCATACATGCTTTGGGTCGATACGATCTCGAAGTTGACGTTCGGATACAGCGCGCTGTATAACATTCCGTAATTCGAATAGAACTGGCTTTCATCGTAATACATGACCCGGATCGTCTTTTCCGTTTCTTCTTCCGCGCTCCCGCTTCCGAAGCTGCACCCTGCGAGCAACGTGCCCGCAAGCGCGACAGGCGCCGCTTTTTTCAACCAATGATTCATCTGTCTCTCCCTTTCCACTGCATGTTTTCTATCATTTGTACCAATATGTACCATACCTATTACGGTCAAAACGATAGAGTAGTTGCACTGAATTTGGGAAATTTGAATAATTCGACCTTTTGTCAGCTAGGATACTCCCTCTAAGGCTTGCGGCAAAAGCCGCTCATATTCCTTGTATAGGACGTAACGGTGAACTCCTCTGGCGTTCCGAAACGCTTCCCGAGCATGGTCGACGGCCGCTTCATGGCGTCCTTCCTTGCGCTCCAATTCGGCAAGCAGCGCGAATCTCATCCAGGCCTTCTTGATCGAGGGGACCAATTGGCGGGCTTGATGAAATTTGCCTTCTTCCGCGAGCACATACACCTCGTAATAAGCGCGATAGTCAGGCACGCGGATATAAGGGACAGCTTCTCTTACGGCCTCCGTATCCTTGCGATACGCGCCATAAGCCGCCTTGAACGGCGCCCCCGTCTCGGGACGCTTGTATTTGCGCATAAGCTGCTCCATGAGCGCTTTCGCTTCTTCATCCTGCCTGTTGGCGAGCAAATAGTTGATGTAGATTGCCGGCGAACGACTTTGTTTGCGCAAAAAGACCTCCAACCGAGCTATGCGCTTCTCTAGCAACAGAGGGTAGAAGTAAAACAATCCAAACAAGAATAGAATCGCCATCATCACAAGCCCGACGGTCAGCACCGGCGAATAACCGTTAGCCGACATATACAGGGCAAATACAAACACGATTATATACAAACCAAGCTTTCCCCAGATGGATCCCATGCACATTCTCCTTTGCTTCTCGTTGTAGAAAATCAAAACTCTATTATACCAGATTATACCTAATTCATCATCGCGAATGACGTCGCAACGATATGTGTTTTACGCATACGCACATGCACATGCACCCGTACACGTACATTGACACTCGCAAGCTTGCACTTGTACTTGTACTTTTACTTGCACTTGCACCTATACTTACACTTAAAAGAAAACGAACACGAACGCGAACGAGAATACGAACACGCGCAACTACATTTACAAGTACACATACACGCCGTCTCTCGTTCCTAACGGACACCAGCGCCTCTAATCTTGCCACATTGGCCATTTGCGAATTTTAAAGGACACCAGCGACCTTATTTAAGGGCAAAAGGCCAAAAAAAGGGGGCATGATGCCAAATAGCGGCCCCGGTGTCCGTTACATATAGGAGAGGGGCTGTTTGGGCCAAATAGAGCCTCCTATGTCCGTTAGCCGTCCGCCCCGCTCATCCCATCCCGTACCGCCCCGCCCCATCCCGCCCCGCTCATCCCATCCCGTACCGTCCAGCCACATCCCGTACCGTCCTTCCCATTCCGGCTCCACAAAAAAAAGGCCGGTTACTTGAACCAGCCCTTCTCTTTAAACCGCGTTATCGCTTCGATTCGATTGCTGACGCCCAGCTTGTCGAGAATAACGGAGATATAGTTGCGCACCGTGCCCGTCGTCAGAAACAGCTCCGTCGCGATCTCCTTCGTGTTTTTCCCGTCGGCTACGAGACCCAGCACTTCCTTCTCCCGCTCCGTGAGGGGATTATCGAGCCCACCCCCGCCGTAAGCTTCGTCCATCAGCTCCGACGCGTAGATGCGCTGTCCCGCCATCACGTTGCGGATGGAGCTCGCGAGCTCCTCGCTGGGACTGTCCTTGAGCAGATACGCGCTAACCCCTGCCTTAAGCGCCCTCTCGAAATAGCCGGATCTGGCGAACGTCGTCAGGATGATGACCTTGCAGCGTCCCTTAAGCTCCTGCGCCGCCTCAAGACCGCTCTTGGAGGGCATCTCGATATCCATGATGCAAATATCGGGTTGATGCAACTCGACGAGCCTTACGGCTTCTTCGCCGTTGCCGGCCCGTCCGACGACCGTCATGTCCTCTTCGAGGTCGAGCAAGGAGGCGAGTGCGCCCAGAAGCATTCTCTGATCTTCCGCGATGACGATCTTGATCATGTTCCCAGCTCCTTCATTGGTTGCTTGACGGCATGCGGCACTCGAAACGTGATGGCCACGCCCCGATCCGAAGCGATATCCAAGCTGCCGTTGACGAACTCCAGCCGCTCCTTCATTCCCCGAAGGCCGTTGCCGCGATAATAGCCCGGTCTAAGCGTCATGCCGACCCCGTCGTCCTTGACCGCTACGGCAACCTCGGTTTCCGTCGATTGAATCGCGATGTCGCACTTCGCGGCCCGGCTATGCTTGACGACGTTCGTTACCGCTTCCTTGAGGCACATGCTGAGCACGTTCTCCGCAAGCAGCGTCGTATTGGCCAGCTTGGGGTCGCCCGTCAGCGTCAGCTCGATGTCCGCGGCCGACAGAATCTGGCCGACCCGGTGCATCTCTTCGTCGAGCCGCGTTCCCCTCATCTGCGTAACCATCTCCCGCACTTCCTTTAGCGCGTGGCGGGCCGTCTGCTGAACGTCCAGCATCTCCGCTTGGGCGCGCTCCGGGTCCTGATGCACAAGCTTGCCGGCAAGGTCGCTCTTAAGTCCGATGAGCGACAGCTTCTGGCCGAGCGTATCGTGCAGATCCCTCGAGATCCGCTGGCGTTCCTCCAGCTTGACGAGCTCGTCGATCCGTTTGTTCGCGTCCTCCAGCTGTCCCTCCAGCTGATCTTGTTTCTTCTGGTTGTAGGTGTTGAAGGGCAGCAAGATGACGACGATCAGACAAATCAGAATAAAAGGGAATTGTTGAAAGAATAGCTTGTTCTGCGTCACCAGACCGTAATTGACGGTGATGAACGTACTGACGAGATGAATCGCGTACAGCGTATAGAACCCGGCCCTGTTCTTGATGTTGCCGATAAAAAAGGCGAGAAAAATCGAAAAATACACGTAGCTGAACAGTACCGTCATCGCGATCGAGATGAGAATCTGAACGCTGGTCCAGAAGTACACGAGCCAGCCCCTCGACACGAACGACTGTCGGTAGCAGACAAAAAACAAAAGGATCATCACAATGCCGGATACGACCTCCGGCGTTGATGACGATCGGAATATGAAGTAAAACGGAAGGATGCAGAAGACGACCCAAACGTAGGGGCTAAGCCCGGTGCTGCGACTGAATATTTGATACCACTTGTTCATGGGTCGTCCTTCCTTCCCCTTGATTTACCTCTATTCTAGCTTTGGGAAGCAGCCTTCGCAAATGAGCCTCCGGCTCCTTAAACCGCCCGTTTGGGGCGTCTGGCCTCGGCCGGCCTCGCCCGTCGTTTGCCGATCCGGTCCTTGACGTCCCTGAAGCTTACGAACTTCTTGTCGCGTTCATCCCACAACCGGAACCTAAGCGACTCGAAGCTTTGAAGGATCGTGATCGTCGTCGCCTTCTGCAGCGGCGGCGTAGCCTCGTGGGCATCCTCCAGATAATAATTCGGAACTTTAGGGCTAAGATGATGAACGTGATGGAAGCCGATGTTGCCGGTGAGCCATTGCAGCACTTTAGGAAGCTTGTAATACGAGCTGCCTTCGACGGCCGCCATGACGTAGCTCCATTCGTCGTCCTTCTCGAAATACGAATCTTCGAATTGATGCTGCACGTAGAACAGCCAGATGCCCAGCACCCCGGACATGTAGAAGATCGGCCCTTGAACAAGCAGGAACGACTCCCAGCCGAGCGCAAAGCCCATCAACGCGTAGACGCCGACGATCAGCGCGTTCATCAAGTACGTGTTGAGGCGTTCCTTGCGGCGCGCGCCTTTGCGGTTAAAGCGATATTGAAGGACGAATACGAAGATCGGTCCCAATCCGAACATGACGAGAGGATGGCGATACCCGCGGTAAGCCAGCTTTTGAAGCGTCGGCAGAGCGGCGTATTCGTCCACCGTCAGAATCCATAGATCGCCGACTCCGCGCTTGTCGAGATTGCTGCTCGTCGCATGGTGCATGGCATGTGTATTTTTCCACTGCTGGTAGGGCACCAGCGTAATGACGCCGGTAATGATGCCGAGAATATCGTTCGCTTTTTTATTGGAGAAAAACGAACCATGGCAGCAATCGTGGAAAATGATGAACGTGCGCACGACGAACGCCGAAGCGATCACGCTGATGCCTAAGGTCAGCCAATACGAGATCGACAGACTGTAGTAAGCCGCCGCCCACAGGACGACTAAAGGAATTAATGTATTGGCCAATTGGCCCAGACTGACTTTGGGATCGTTTTTTTCGAAAGGGGCAACGCTTTTCTTTAATTGGGCTTGCTTCGGTTCCATCAGGCAGGCTCCTCCTTGGTGACGCCGGCCGCCGTCCATGGATGGCCGCATTCCGCGTCAATAACGTTTATAACCCTATTGTAGTCAATATCGCGTCATATCCGACAGTCATAAACGTCAAGACTCCCATATGACAAATGTCATATAGGCGGTTGGTTCTAGCGTTAAATTATGGATGTTTCGGCTCCTTTATGCAAATACTACGGGCATACCGATAGGGGGCGAGAACTTGGCACAGGTTGAGATGTCGGACGAACTCAAGAGACTGCTTTCGGATATTCAAACGTTTTTCTCCCATACCTGCGATTTGAGAATACGGCCAATCGCTTGGTCCGATTCGCCATGCGCCCTGATTTTTCTGGAGTCGCTTGTCCATGCGGATTCCATCCAGTTCAAGCTGTTCCAGCATATCGGGGAGTCCGCGGCGGATCACCCCGATGATAGCCTGGCGCCTCTTGAACGGATCCCTACGGATGACCTCCCCGCGCTCTGCAACGCCTTGTTGGAAGGGCATTGCGCTCTGTTGATGGAAGGCCAGCCTCTAGCCTACGTATTTAATGCCGCGGAGTCGATGAGCCGTACGGCGAACGAACCGCAGGGCGAACAAGTGACGATGGGCGCGCACGACGGCTTCGTCGAGCAATTAATGACTAATTTATACCTGATCCGCAGACGAATCCACCATCCCAATCTCAAGGTCGCTTATATGACGCTCGGCACGCTTACGAAGACCAAGATCGCCCTCGTCTATATGGACCAGCTGGCCAATGCGGATATAGTGGCCGAATGCGAGAGACGTCTGTCCGAATTTTCCGCGGAGCATCTGTACTCCACCGGCAATATCGCCGAATTTCTGGAGGAGCATCCCTTCTCCCCTTTCCCGCAGACGCTGCAGACGGAGAGGCCGGACCGAACGATCTCCTACATCCTCGACGGCAAAATAGCGGTGCTCGTGGACGGCAGTCCCAGCGCGCTAATGCTGCCTATTACGTTTTTCGCGTTTTACCAATCTCCGGATGACTATAACAACCGCTGGATCGTCGGTTCCTTCAACCGTCTCGTCCGGATGATCGGCTTCGTGTTCGCCATCAGCCTCCCGGCCATTTATATCGCGATTGTTTCCTTCCATTCGGAGGTGCTTCCGATCGGCATTCTATACTCCGTCAAAGTGGCGATTACCTACGTTCCGTTCCCGCCGATCATGGAGGCGATTACCATGCAAGTCATCCTCGAGCTGCTCAAGGAAGCCGCCATACGGCTCCATTCCTCTATCGCGCAGACGATCGGAGTCGTAGGAGGTCTCGTAATAGGGACGGCGATCGTGGAGACGCATCTGATCTCCCACACGATGATCGTCGTCATTGGCCTTACCGCCATCTCCTCCTTCGTCACGCCCATCAGCGAATTCGGCACCAGCCTGAGGGTGCTCGGCTTCTCGACGATTCTGGCCGCGACCCTATTCGGTTTTTTCGGCATTTCCATCATGCTCATGTTTATCTTTATCCATCTGTGCAAGCTCGAAATGTTCGGCGTCCCCTACTTCTCTCCGTTCGGTCCGTTCCGCGCAAGGGAAGGCCTGAAGGATATGTATATCCGCTATCCGTCATCCAGACTGCTGAAGCTTCCTTGGAAGCGGAATGCCGGCATGCCTCGGTCGAAGGGAGGGCGAGGATAACGTGGAGCTTTCGCATGCGCGTTCCAAGGATACGATAACGAAGTTCGGTCTGTTCATCTGGATGATCAAATGCCAGATCGGCATCGGCATCTTATCCCTCCCTTCCGAAATTTACGGCTCCGCAAATGGATATTCCTGGGTATCCATCCTTGTCGCAGGCGCGGTCATTCAGCTTTTATTGTTCGTGTACGCCAAGCTTTATGAACGGATGCCGGGCCGCATACTCAGCGAAATGACGATCGAGCTGTTCGGCGCGTTCGTCGGAAGGACGATCAATATCGTGTATTTCTCGTTTTTCATGTTCATAGCCGGCTACGCGATTTCGTTGTTCGTCCAGCTGGTTCATACTTGGCTGCTCCCGAAGACGCCGGAGCCGATTATTTTGACCTTGATATCGGGCGCCTTTTTGTATCTGTCTCTTCAAACCTTGAGCGCCATAGAGCGGTTCTTCACTTTCGCATCGATGCTGTTCGTGCTGATTCTTCTATTCAGCTTGACCTCGTTTACGCATGACATGCATATCTCATACCTTTCGCCTGTCGGCAGCTCGGGCTTGTCCGGCATATTGGCCGGCAGCCAAAACACCTTTTTCGCGATGATAGGCTTCGAGGTCGTGTTGTTCCTGTTCGCAAGAGTCCATCGCGAAAACGGGCATAACGTTCGATTTGTTCCCACCATGACGGCCGCGAACGTTTTTGTCACCTTGTTCTATGCTTATTTCGTGGTGCTTTGCCTTGTCAGCTTCAGCCCCCGCGCCTTAAAGCTTCTGAAAGAGCCGGTTTTGTTTTTGTTCAAGGGGCTCTCCTTCCAGTTGGCCGACAGGCTCGATCTGATTTTTTTGACCATCTGGATTTTCGCCATGACGTCGATCTTCGTTGGATATCTATATATGGCCAGCCGAAGCCTGTCCCCCCGATCGCATTCTCACCGTAAGTTCGTATGGATCGGCAGCGTAATCGTATATGCTTTGGGGTACGGAATGGAGAAGGCGGATGCCATGGAGATCATCTCCGTGTGGGTCCAGTACGGCTACTTTTTTATGATCGGCATCTTGCCGGCGCTCTTGCTCGCCATATCCTATCTCACGAAGCCGAAAGTAAATCGGGGGCCACAATGACCACAATGAATCGGATTGTTATTTTGCTCGTAACCGCGGTCTTGCTGCTCCTGCTTCCCGGATGCTGGGATACCGATAAGCTGGTCAATAAAAAGATCATAAACGGAATCTCTTTGGATGCCGCCGACAACGGGCGCATTCTGGGAACGGCAAGCACGATTAAGCTTATCAATAAAGGCGGGGGGCAATTCGACGAGAAGGACGAGGTCGTTCAGGCCGTCGGCGATACCGTCACGGAGATCGGGCTGTTGATCAACAACATGATGCCGGGCAAAATCGAAGCGTCCAAGACGCACATCGTCATTGTCGGCGAGGAGCTTGCGAAGACGGGCATTATGGCTCCGCTCGAGGTGTTCTACCGCAATGCCAAGGGGAATTTGAACGCCAGCTTCCTGATCGCGAAGGGCAAGGCCGCGGATATGCTGGCGGTGGGGAAGACGCCAACGGGCAGCCCGATCGCTTTCGATATTATGCAGATGATCCAAGGAGCCCAGTTTGCCGCCATAGCGCCCGAGCAGACTCTGTATACGTTATGGTCGGAGCTGCTGGACGAGGATGCCGACATCGTGATCCCCATTATTAGTAAACGTCCCAGCAACCGCATCGTCATCGAAAGCGTGGCGTTGATGGACGGCGACAAGTACACCGGCTCGTCCTTGTCGCAGAACGACAGCAAGCTCCTGCTGCTGATGATGGGCAAATTAAACAAAACGACTTTATTGGATATCCCGCTTCAGCAGATGACCGACACGATGATATTCGAAGTCATCAAAGCGACCAATCAATTGAACGTTCGGATGGATGATGCGACGGGCCGCATCGACTGCGTCGTGAAGGTGAACCTGCGGGGCGACATTTCGAGCTATCCGCTGACGGGCGACGTTGCATCCCAGATGGACCGGTTGAAGGCCGACGTTGCGGAATCGCTTCAGAAGCATGCTTCGTTAGTCATCGGCAAGCTGCAAGCCGCCAACTGCGATGCCCTGGGAATCGGGAGGCGGATCAAGATGTCGCACCCGGCCAGATGGAAGGGGCTGGACTGGAAGACAGCTTACCCGGAGGTTCGCGTCACGGCCGAATTCAAGGTTGATTTCGCGAGCACGGGGTTGTTGCATTAGGAGCGAGGACCTTGCCGAACGCCGCGCTTCCAGTGGCGGGTAAGCGCCGGTTGAACTAAAAAACCTCCAACGCCGCAAAAACGCGGAATTGGAGGTTTTAAACGCGCAACGATACAAAATCTAGATCGCCCAGTTGCCCGCGCGGAATACCGGAACGACCGTGCCGTCGACCTTGATGCCGTCGATGTCCATCTCGGCGGAGCCGATCATGAAGTCGTTATGCGTAATGCTGGCGTTGACGCCGTGCGCTTCCAGCTCTTCTGGGGACATCGCTTTGCCGCCTTCCACGTTAAACGCGTAGCCGCTGCCGATCGCCAAGTGGTTCGAGGCGTTTTCGTCGAACAACGTGTTGTAGAACAGGATGCCGGACTCGGAAATCGGAGAGTGATGCGGCACGAGCGCCACTTCGCCAAGATAGTGGCTGCCTTCGTCGATCTCTACCAGCTTCTGCAGGATCTCTTCGCCTTCCACGGCTTCGGCCTTCACGATCCGTCCGTTCTCGAATGTCAGCTTGAACTTGTCGATAATGTTGCCGCCGTAGCTAAGCGGCTTGGTGCTGGATACGTAGCCGTTGGTGCCCGTCTTAAGCGGCACCGTGAATACTTCCTCCGTCGGCATGTTCGCCATGAAGGAGAAGCCGCTCTGGTTCGTGCTGCCGGCGGCAACCCACAGATGTTTCTCGTGGAGCTCAATCGTCAGATCGGTGCCCGGCGCGCGGTAGTGCAGCTTGCGGAACCGGTTTTCGTTCAGAACCTCCGCCTTCTTGTGAAGCGTTTCGTTATGCTCCACCCATGCGGAGACGGGATCGGCGTTGTGCAGGCGCACGGAATCGAAGATGGCGTTCCACAGCTTATTGACCGCTTCAGCTTCGGATGCTTCCGGGAATACTTTCTTCGCCCATTCCTTGCCCGCGCCGGCAACGACCGTCCAGCTTACCTTGTCGGACTGGATCGCCCTGCGGAATTCCTTCAGCCCTTCGCCGGATGCCTTCTGGAACGCGGAGATGCGGCTCGAAGGGATGCCCTTCAGCAGATCCGGGCTCGACGCCGTCAGGGAGATAAAGACCGCGTTGCGCTCTACGAAATGATTGCGTTTCATCGTCTCGAAAGACGGGAAGCTCGAGAACGTCGCCTCGTCGGCCTTCTCGTATTTGAGCCGGGAGAGCGAATCGTCCACCCAGTCGACGTGGACGTTGGAGGCTCCGGCCTCGTAGGCTTTGGCCGCGATCATCCGGACCAGCTCCGCCATCTCGATCGACGCTCCCGCCATGAACACCTCTTGGCCGGGCTGAATGTTAACGCCCGTGCGCACGATAAGCTCGGCGTATTTCTCGAAGTTCGCTTGCAAATTGGCTGTTGTCATATGTACGTGCATCTCCTTGGTATTGAAATCGGATTTATTCCAAAGTATCGCCCTTATGATCTCTCGGGCACTTACAAGTATACCATTGATGCCGAACGGATTTCATCCTTCACCAGCTGCCTGAGCTCCCGCGGCTCCAGAACCTCGATGCGGCCTCCGAAGCCAAGCACGATCTCGCATGCCGAATCCGGCGTCTCGAATTCCGCGTCCACGAACAGCCAATCGCCGTCCAGCTCCTTAATCTTGCCGGCGCCGGTCGAGTGGTCCTCGTCGTCTGCCGCTCGGCTGCCATGCAGGGCCACGAACCGCTGCGCTTCAAGCCGCTTCACGGCGTCGGCGCGAACCCTCAGCTTGGCGGGATAACGCGGCAATTGCTCGCGGAACTGCTCCAGCGAGCTCTCCCAATAGGCGGCAAGCTCGAAGCCTGCAGGCGTCTCGAACGTCGCCTCAAGCATCTCCGCCTTTGTAAGCCGAGAGATGCGAAACGTGCGCAGCTCGTCCTCGTCCGTGTAAGCAACGAAGTACCAGACGCCGCGCTTCGCGACGAGTCCGAGCGGATCGACGCGCCGAATCTTCTCTGCGCCGTCCCTCATATAAGCGATCCGCAGCGCCCGCTCCCGCCACACCGCCTCCTGCACGGCGGCCAGGCAAGGCGCCGGCTCGCTGCGCTGGCGGTTCGGCTGCCAGCCGGCGCCGTCGATATGCAGCTTGCGCCGGACGGCCTCGGCGCCGCTGCGCGCCGAATCCGTCGCCGCCGCCAGCAGCTTCTGCAGCGCGGCCTCCAGCTGCTGCCCGCGGCCGAGGTCGCTAAGCAGCTCGGGCCGACTCGCGACCAGCAAAGCGGCCAGCTCGTCGGCATGGATGCCCGTCAGGGTCGTCCGGTACCCTTCCGCCAGCCGCCAGCCGCCCTCCTTTCCTCGCTCGGCATACACCGGCACTCCGGAGGCGCTGAGCTCCTCCATGTCCCGGAGGATCGTCCGCTCGGATACCTCGAGCTGCTCCGACAGCTGCCTAGCGGACATTTTGCCTTTATTCTGCAACGACAATAGGATGGATACCAATCGGCTTGCCCGCATGCGCCCCTGCCCTCCTTGACTTGACTGACTGATGGAATGATGCTGTTGCCATGAATTCCATTATATCGCTTCAATCATGACAGAGGTTGTCATATTACGTCGACGGACGCTAGATGTACTCGTCAACAACGCGTAGGGGTAGGGGGGCGAGAAGCTGGCGGCCGTATATTATCCAAAGCTAAATGATCAGCCGTTCACGACTTCGCCGCCGTTGATATGCAGCATTTGACCAGTCATGTAGCTGGAGTCGTCGCTGGCCAGATAGACGTAGGCCGCCGCCAGCTCGTGCGGCTGGCCCGCGCGTCCCATCGGCGTGTCCGAGCCGAATTCGGATACGCGCTGCGGATCGAACGAAGCCGGAATAAGCGGCGTCCAGATCGGCCCAGGCGCGACTCCGTTGACGCGGATGCCTTGGGCGGCCACGTTGGCGGCCAGCGCGCGCGTAAACGAGACGATCGCCCCTTTGGTCGACGAATAATCGATCAGCGTCGGGTTGCCCTTATACGCCGTGATGGACGCCGTATTAATAATGACGCCGGCATTCTTGAGATGCGGCATGGCCGCGATCGTCAAATAGAACATCGCGAACACGTTCGTCCGGAACGTGGCGTGCAGCTGCTCCGCCGTAATGTCCTCCAGCTTCTGCCGGACATGCTGCTCAGCGGCGTTGTTGACCAGTATGTTCAGCTTGCCGAATTCCGCGACCGTCTTGGCCACGACATCCTTCGAGAAATCTTCGTCCCCGATATCGCCGGACAGCAGCAGACACTTCGCGCCTAACCCGGTCACGAGCTCCTCCGTTTGTTTCGCGTCCCCGTGCTCGTCCTTGTAGACGATGCACAGCGAAGCTCCTTCCTTCGCGTAAGCCACCGCGACCGCGCGGCCGATGCCGCTGTCTCCGCCGGTAATGATTGCGACCTTGCCCGCCAGCTTTCCGGCCGCCTTGTAGTTTCCGTCGTCGAACACGGGGAGAGGATTCATCTGCGATTCGATGCCCGGCTGCCGGGTCTGATTTTGCGGCGGGAATACCTGCTTCTTTTCCGTTGAATTCGTCATGAAGGTCAGCTCCTCATCTCGTGATATGATAGAAAATTTCGTCCATTTCCGTCTTTAGCCTGTCCGTTATTTCCTTTTGCTCTTCTTCGGACAACGTATCCTTGGTATAGCCGAACAGATAATTGTTCAAGTCGAATTGCTTGAGCCTGCATTTGGTATGGAACAAATTTTCCTGGTAAATGTTTACGTCGATCATGTCGAACTGCTTGCTCTGCTCCTCCGGGATGTAATTCTGGATGGAGTTGATCTCGTGATCGATGAACAGCTTGTTTCCGTAGATGTCCCGAGTGAAGCCGCGCACCTTGTAATCGATCATCATAATATCCGTGTCAAAGGAGTGGATAAGGTAATTAAGCGCCTTAAGCGGCGAGATTTCCCCGCAGGTCGATACGTCGATGTCCGCCCGGAACGTGCTGATCCCCTCGTCGGGATGATATTCGGGGTACGTGTGCACGGTAATGTGGCTTTTGTCGAGCGCCATGACGACCATCGACGGAAGCGGTCCCGGCGACTCCTCGTACGATTCCTCCGGCACCTCCACGATCGGCCCCTCCGAGACGAGAATGGTCACGCTCGCTCCCTGCGGCACATAGTCCTGCTTGGCCACGTTGAGCACGTGCGCCCCGATGATGTCCGATACGTTGCGCAAAATCGCGGTGAGCCGGTCCGAATTGTATTGCTCGTCGATGTAGGCGATGTAAGCCTCCCGCTCCTCGCGGGTTCTGGTGTAGCAAATATCGTACATATTGAAGCTTAGCGATTTGGTCAAATTATTGAATCCATGCAGCTGGATGCGCTGCTCCGGCGTTAGCGTCATGATCGTCCCTCCTGTTCCATACCTACTATTTCCTGAACGGATGGTCCACATTCGCGCCCTTCCGTCCCCGCACGATCACCGCCCTCCTCCCAAAAAAAATAGAGCGAGCCCGCATCTGATGAATCAGATGCAAGTTCGCTCTATATTTACCCTCTCGGGCCCGCGCTCAAACGCGCGTACGTTCCCTTGTCGCAGATCACGAACAACCTGGCCTCGTCGGGAAGGCTGGACGAGAGCTTGCGGTTAATGCTCATGTCCCCGCGATCCGCGATCAGCGTCGCCCCTTGCTCCAGCAACGACTTGAACGCGTCTCCGTACGTTTTCCAGGCCGGGTCCCGCTTCACCTCGTAAATATCCTCTTCGTCCTGCTTGCTCATCAGCTGCCTAAGCAGATCCGTGTTGCCTTCCTGCAGCGCCGACCGGACGGCCAGCCGCGAGATCGCGTCATGCGACAATACGAATTCGTTTACGTGCGCATGCTTGAAGTTGCGGATATGCTTCTCGTGCACGATCTCCACGGTCGTATGCACCTGAGGCGCGATCCGCTCGATGCTGGACGTAATCAGCAGCGACTTCCCGTCGACAAGCGATCCCTCGTCGATCCGCGTATCCGCGAAAATAATCGCCGATTTGGCCGAGCGTATCGAAGCTTTGTCCAGGATGGCATCCTCGGAAGGATCTCCCTTCACGAAGTGGACCCGGGCAAGCTCCTCCATGGGATGCTTCGCAAGCCCGTCGTCTATGATCACGATGTCCGTGTCTGGCGAATCCGACAGCAGCTCCTCCGCGGCGGCTTGCGCTTTTTTGCTCCAATTGATGATGACGATGTGATTCGAGCCCTGATAGGTCAATTCCCCAGCTCCCCTCTTCTGTTTGAATATGGCGAACGAATCGATGACCTTGCCGATGACCAAGCTGAGCAGGCCAATGCCGAATATGTACAAAAAAATCGTAAACGTCTTGCCAAGCACCGTCACGGCGAAATAATCCCCGTAACCGACCGTCGCCATCGTCGTCAGCACCCAATACAAGGCGTTAAACCAAGTGCCGAACGTGTCCGGCTCGATGGCGTACGCGAACGTCGCGCCAAGCCCCGTGAACAAAACGATAACGACCGCAATCGTCGCGGAACTGAGCCGCAGCAGCTTCGTTCCCCAAATTCTCAGAAAAATCATAACAGGCTCCTCCCGTTAATCAGTTGAAACGTATTATAATGGAATTGCGTATAAGAGTCATCTAGAAAAACGAAACTAATCATTTAAATGGAGGTTTTCACATGTCCTTGTTCAAAAGATTGCGCGACCTGACCCTCTCCAATGTATATTCCTTGATCGAGAAAGCCGAGGATCCAGTCAAATTGACCGACCAATATATCCGGGATATGACCGAGGATCTGCAGGACGCGGAGAAAGCCGTCGCTTCCCAGATCGCCCTAGAGAAGAAGTTCAAGAAGCTGTACGAAGAGCAGGAAGCGTTGTTCCAGAAACGTTCGGAGCAGGCCCACATCGCCGTGCAAGAAGGCAACGTGGATCTCGCCCGCCGCGTGCTTGAGGACAAACAAGCCGTCGAAAAGAAGGTCGTCGAATACAAGGAAGCTTTTGCCGAGAACCAATTGCTGGCGAACAACTTGCGCGCGAAGCTCGACGAGATGCGCAAGCAGCTTGAAGACATGAAGAACAAACGCGAAACGCTCGTGGCCCGCTACCAAGCGGCGAAGACCCAAACCCAAATCAACAAAGTGATGTCCGGATTCGGCACGGGTACCGGAGCCGCCGGCATGAAGCGGATGGAAGAGAAGATGCTGCAAGCCGAGGCGATGGCGGAAGCAAGCAACGATCTGGCCGCCTCCAAAGGCAAGTCGATCGACGAAGAATTCTCGAACCTCGGCAAAAACAAAGCCGTCGACGACGAACTGGCCGCGCTTCTCAAGCAATACGAGAAGAACTAGGCAGCGGAATCCGACATGAGCATATTCAAGCGAATCAAAGGCATCATGAAACGCCCGGAGCCGCCGGTCGCCCAGCGCAGCATCCTGGCAACCGGTCCCGGAGACGTGTGCGAGGTATCACTCGTCACGTATCAGGTTACCGGACGCGTGCTGAACAGCCGTCGCCGCACGACCATGCTGACGCTGCAGGACGGCGCAGAGCTGCGCTACTTGCTCGTCGAGGAACGCGAGACGAACGCGTACTCCATCTTCTCGCCCATCGACGGACGGCTCGACAGCATCACGGAAGTTCCGATGACGCTGGAGCTGGACGGCCGCACGTATCACATGGAAGAGCATTATGCCGAATTCGTTACGACCATGGGCAAGTCGCCTTTCATGCAGGGCGGCGAGCAGTCCGTCTGGCGTTACCAATCGGATGACCGGAAGCTGCTTCGGATCGAATGGCTGGAGGGACGCTTTATGATCTACGAAGGCGAAGACGTCCTCCCTGCCGATGTCGAGGTGCTCGAAGGCAAGGCAACGCCGTAAGCGGCTGCCAAGACAGCTGCTGCCAAGACAGCTGCTGCCAAGACAGCTGCTGCCTAGACAGTGGCTGGGCAGCCTGAAGTCCAGAGGCAATATGCAAAGGGATACCATGCCGGTTGCGTTAGGCGCAGAAGCGTGGCGCAGAAAGGAAAGTCCGTCCGTTTCATCAGGGTCGATAGAGGGCCCGCGAGACGGACTTTTTTTGTTTTGGCGGAGGATCTTCGGCTGTTGCTCGCATTGGATGTCATAATCTACATACGCGTGGACACCTTTGCAGCCTTCCGGGGTATTGGATGTTGTTTTTTACATCCACCTGAGCCCCTTCGCACCTCTTCGGGGCGTTGGATGTTGTTTTTTACATCCACCTGCGACCCTTCGTACCTCTTCGGGGTATTGGATGTTATTTTTTACATCCACCTGAGCCCCTTCGCACCTCTTCGGGGAGTTGGATGTTGTTTTTTACATCCACCTGTGCCCCTTCGCACCTCTTCGGGGTATTGGATGTTGTTTTTTACATCCACCTGAGCCCCTTCGCACCTTTTCGGGGTATTGGATGTTGTTTTTTACATCCACCTGAGCCCCTTCGCATCTCTTCGGGGCATCGGATGTTTTTTACATCCACGCCGACACTTCCGCCCTATGTTCAGGTTGGAGGTTTCTTCATCAGGTTGAGGTTGGATGTGTCTTCATGCAGAAATCGACAGCCTCGCTGTTGTCATTCCCATCGCTTCCTTGGTATCCTTCTAACATACAGCTTCACGAAAGGAACGGGCAGCTTATGAAATACATCGTGATCGGTGCGGGTATCGCGGGAGCTTCGACCGCCTATCATCTCGCCAAGCTAGACGCGGAGACGTTAATCGTCGACCGCAAAGACAAGGGGCAAGCTACAGGCGCGGCTGCGGGCATCATTTGCCCCTGGCTTTCGCAGCGGCGTAACGCGACTTGGTACCGACTGGCCAAAGAAGGCGCGCGTTATTATCCTCCGCTCATCGCGGAGCTCCTGCAGCTCGGCGAGACGGAGACGGGGTACGCGCAGGTCGGTGCTCTCCTGTTGCGCCATGACCCCGACAAGCTGAACGAGCTAGCCGAACGGGCGCGCGTCCGTAAGGAGGATGCTCCCGAGATCGGCGATATCCGGGCATGCGACGAGGAGGAAGCACGCGCCTTGTTTCCGCCGCTCGCGGAAGGGTACCATGCGCTGCGAGTAGGCGGCGCCGCTAGAGTGGACGGCCGCGCCTTGCGGGACGCGCTCGTTCGTTCTGCCATCAAGCTTGGCGCGGAGTTTTTGGAAGGCGATGCCCGGCTTTCATACGAAGGCAATCGGGTTACCGGAATCTTCGTGAACGGCACGTTTATTGCAGCGGATAAGGTTATCGTCTGCGCGGGCGCTTGGGCCGGTTCGTTGCTGCAGCCGCTAGGCATAGCCATGCCGATCAGACGGCAGAAAGCGCAAATCGTCCATCTCCAAGCGAGCGATTCCGCCCTTACCGGCGATTGGCCTGTCGTTATGCCGCCGTCCGACCAGTATTTGTTGGCTTTTGATCATGGACGAGTCGTCGCGGGAGCAACGCACGAAGACGTGGCGGAGGATGACGACGATGCGAGAGTAACGGCGGGAGGCATGCAAGAGCTGCTGAACAAGGCGTTGCTAGCCGCGCCGGGCCTGGCAGACGCGGAGCTGTTGGAAACGCGGGTCGGCTTCCGCCCTTTTACCCCGGGCTTCCTGCCCGTTTTCGGAGCCATTCCCGGCTGGGAAGGCTTGTTCGCCGTCAACGGGTTAGGCGCATCCGGCTTAACGGCCGGCCCCTACCTCGGCAAGCAGCTGGCTTTGCTCGCTCTCGGACACGCTACGGATATCGATCCTGCCGATTATGCCATATCGCAAGCCATCCTCGGCCATTAGCCGCCAAGGCCAAACGGCTACGCCGTCCTTCAGCGGGGGAGCGCGTTGCGTTCCGATAAATTTAGAGAAAGGATAGTGAAATGATATCCTTTCCCATATTTTGAACAAAAAGGACAGTCCGCATTGCCATCCACCGAACCGAAGGTAGATGATAGCCGGACTGTCCTTCTCTATATGAAACCCTTAAATAATCAAGCTGCTGATCGCGAACGCGAAGCCAAGATAAACCGAGAACAACATGATGCCGACCGCTACGTTGCCCTTGACCAATTGATCGGAAACCTTAAAGCCCGGCGTCAGCCAATCGAAAATCAAATAGGCGGCTACCAGACACGCATAACCGATCGCGAACCACATCGCCATAAACAAAATGCTATAGTTCGTGTAGGCGGCCACCCCGAGGATGATCGCCGTCGAGATAAACTTGCCTCCCAAAGCCAGACCAACGGCCACGTTACCCTTCTTCAGCTCTTCCATGTCCTTGAACGGCGTAATCCAATTAAACACGACCATGCCGATTAATTGAAGAATAATTATGACTAGAACGCTAATGACGATATTAAAGACGACCATCAACTCGCCCACCCCCGAAATTTGGCATACGCCAGATCGTAATCCGCGAAATCATGCACTTCTTCCAAATACACGTTTACCGTCTTTTTCTTTGAAAATTCCTCGTACCGTTTCTCGTCGATCGGCTGCTTCATGCGATTGCCCGTCGGCAGCTCGACGACGGCGAAGTTGCGGGTTTCTCCTTTGAAATCCGTCTTATAGACGCCTACGAGATCGACCTCCGTCGTAAGCAGAAGCTTCAAGTTATCCATGTCGGACACTGCCGACTTCTCGTCCTTGTACGTCTTGATCACCCGCCAGGCGGACAAACGGATCTCGTTGCGCTTCTGAGCGTCCCTGCTGATCTCGGCGTCCATGAACTGAAGACTCCATACCTTGTCGCCCGTGGCATAGTTGTTATCGTTCGGCATAAGCGTATTGTCCGGCAGAATGGTCATGTCGCTGCCGATCAGATCGCCTACCGTTCCTTCAACGATTTTGTAATCCCAAGGCACCTGGGATACGTCGCTGACCGTCGACGAAGACGTGTCGGTACTCAATACGGATTGCGTGTTCGAAGAACAGCCCGTCAAAGCGAGCGATAGCGCAAGCGCGGGCACGATCAGCCATTTGCCGATCGCCATGCCGCGCCGTTTCTTCTCCGTGTGTAGCTCTGTCATCTATTTCACTCCTATCGGGATAAAGTGGCTGGCGTTGCCCGTGATGGGACCGCCTCCCCGGCCAAGCATGCCGCAAGGCTCGCCGTTAATGACGAACATGCCGGTCAGAAGATGCAGCTCTCCGAGCGACGTTTCGACGCGGGCCAGCTGCGCCCGCTTCTGGTATACCGTCGGAAACAAGACGCTTGTATCGTAACCGTCCTGATCTTCGATTTCGAGTCCCCCCGCGTCGTCGAACAGACGCACGGAGCCGCCCTCCCTGCCGAACATCGACTTGGAGACGTAACTGCCGTCGAAGACGGGTTTGTTATAAGTCGGCAGGACATAACGGCCAATCGCCGTCCGTTCTTCTTCGTCAAACAGTTGCCCCAGCTCGTAGAGACCCCATACAACGGCCATTAGTCCTTTGGTCTGGAGCAGAATGGCTGGCGGCAGGTTGAGCAGCGTCAGCTTGCCGCTCTCGATGGCATAAGCCAAGGCGTCTCCGCCTTCGTCGACCGCCATCCACTCCTTGGGGTATAACGCGAACATTCGCCGGATGACGCGCCCCTCTCCGTCCTTGAGCTCACCTTCATCCACGTACAGCTCCAGACAATCCCTGCACGCGATGTCCAGTCCGCTATGCCGCACCAGCGCTTCGATCGTGCCGGAATCCTCCAGATGCTCGCCATATGCCACGCATGCCGCCGTGTCCGGCAGCTCCGCTCCCCATGCCGCGGCGACGCGTTCCCCCATACCCGAGTTGGGAGAGGAAATCCCCGCGTCTTCGCATAACCAAGGCGTGGCGATGGAAGCCTCGACGTACCCGGTCGGCGTATCGGCGTTGAGCTCCAGCAGCTTGATGGCGCCGTCTTGATCGATGGCGAAGTCAAACCTCGCGTAACGGCTAATGAGTCCCGGTTCGGGCAAAGGCGTCTTGTCCACCATTTCCCACAAAATCGGCGGAATTCCGATTAATTCGTATACGCCGTGGTTGCCGTGGATATGGCGAGCCGCTTTGTCAAAGACGCGCCATAGCGTGACGGAAGCGCGATGCAATTCGTCGTATACATCGCGGTCCAGCGCAACGATCTGGTCGATCCAATACTGTTCCTCTTCGAGATCCGCCCAGCCGAAGCCAAGCTCCTTCAAAGCTTCGACGCGGCTTGCGCGATCCGGATGCGGCTGCGAGACGATCTCGAACGCCCGCTTCGTCATCCGCCGAACCCGCTGCTCTTGCTGCCGCTCGAAACGCTGCTCTTGGAGCCGCTGCTTTTGGAGCCCGAGGAGCTTAAGCTGCTCGACGTGCCGCCGATGCCGCCCGGCGACGAAGAGGTCGACCTGCGGGTAATCGTGCCCGCCGTGCTGGACGTCTTCGGTTTAACCGACGTGCCCGCGACCTGTTTGTTTTGGAACGTGTCGCTGGTGTACGTTTTAGGCGTATATCTGGTCTTGTTGGTCGAATAATAAGCCGGACGATTCTTATAATAGCCGGACGACGAGTAGCTGCCGCCGTTATTGAACAACAGATGATATAAGAGCATGTCGTCCCAGCCGAAGCCGGAACCGTAATGATGGATAACCGTCGGAGAGGTGCCGCCGCTGCTCGATGCGACGGGCTCCTCTTCCTCCTCTTCGTCAAGCGGAGGCAGCGGCAGACTCCAGTCCACCGTGGCGTCGAAATATTGCTTGACCTCCTCCGACGACCAAGAAACCAGCTTGGGCTGCTCCCCCCCCGTCGCGGCGCTCGAAGCGGACGCGACGCCCGTGCCGAGCACGGAGCTCGCCAATAACGCGATGCCAAGCGATGTGGACAATACTTTAACGGGCTTGCCTTCGGATGTGAACAGTCGCGGCGTTCCCGGTGCTTGCTGTTGTTGCTTCTCATGGTTGGTCAAGATGACTCAGCCTCCTTCGTGCGATCTATATAAGCGGCTCAGGACTGCATCGGAACGAGCAGCAGCTCTAGACTGCCCAAATCCACGTTCAGCCTGCCTTCCACCGTTTCGTACTCCCGATCTCCCACTACGATATAATTGACATGCTCGAGGGCGGCGACCATATTCATCGACCAAACTCTCTCCTCGATCTTGCGAAGCTCGCCTGTGGCGGTTTTCTCCATTAATACCACGTTAATGCCTTGTTCCACTTCAGTGGCCTCCTTCGAATTGCTCATGCGATTATGATTATACCTTATTACGAGTTGAACTTGCAGATGTTTCGCCTGGCAGGAAGAAATTGTTGGATGCCCCTAATCAACGCCACAGGCCGTAACATGAAAAGAAAGCGCCCAGTCCGCTTTGATACGGACATGAGCGCCTTTATTTGGAATGTTTCGCAGGACAGTCTAGCCAACGGCCGTCTCGCGAGATGCGAGAACAACAATGATTGTAGTCGATTTTTCGACTTCATTGGCCTCGCGTAACGGCGATACCGCCGATTGTAGTCGATTTTTCGACTTCATTGGCCTCGCGTGACGGCGATACCGCCGATTGTAGTCGAATTTTCGACTTCATTGGCCTCGCATGACGGCGATACCGCCGATTGTAGTCGAATTTTCGACTTCAATGGTCTCACGTCGCGAGAGGGCGGAGTTATTCGTCCCTTCTTTCCTCATGTACTTCGACCACGATACTATCCAGCAGCCTCCCGTTTATGAAAGGAAGCAGCCGCCACATGCCCGGTTCGGGCAGCGTCATCATGGTCGGCGTCGCGCCGTCGGCCCCGTTCAGAGGGCTCGAGAACCGTTTCCCCTGAACGACGGGAATCAACTGCTTCGACCCCTGTTTAACCGCCAGCACCTCAAAAACTCCATCCAGCTCTTCCGGCTCACCCCAGACATGCCACATGTATTTGTTCGGTTTCGCCGCTATAAAACCGGCATCGATAAAACCGATGACTTCCTCGATCCCCGTCATATCATATTGGCCAGACTGAAACGCCGGGGTAAGCTCCCAATCCGGTTCGCCGACATCCAATACGACGCTGGCGTACGCAGCACCGTTCAGCTTCACTTCATAGCGCCATAACCCTCCGAACGGAAGAGCGCACTGCAAGATGTAACTATCCCAGCTCGCCTTCGCGTAACGCTCCTCATCTATGATGGCAGGCAAGGCAGCAACGACGCGCCGCCCGGTTTCCAGATGCACTGCATCGATCGCAAGCTCTTTGCCGATGAAGGATTCCGTTATTTTCGCAAAATGAAAAATGTATCCGTACTCCTTGCCAGCCCTCAGTTCCGGATCGGGATAGACCCGTAATAGCAGCTCGCTCCCCCTGTAATATTCCTGACGGGGCTCTGTCGCGTTGATCGCGTCTCGTTCTGCGGCCCCCGTGCCGAACAGCCATACGAGTCCGATCAGCGCGCTAGCCAAACAAGCCATTGCGGCCAACCGGCGATAATTCGGCTTGCGCGCTTTTCTGCCGATTCGAGAACGGACGTATCGTTTGTGCGCTTCTCCGAAATGACGGCGATGCAAAGGTGCCGCCCGCAACGTTTCCTTCCAGTCATCCTCGCTCCGGTTCATGTCCGTTCTCCCCTCTTGAGCTGCCTAGCAGCTTGTTTAAGCTTTGTTTGGCCCTCGCCAACCTCGACTTCACCGTGCCTTCCGCTATGCCAAGCGCATCGGCCATTTCCTTTATTGGCATCTCGTAATGGTAAGCCATGAGCAGCACTTCCCGATGTTTACGCCTAAGCTTTAGCACCGTCTGCCATACGCCGTCTGCATCCATTCGTCTCATGGCGGTCTCCTCGGCAGAAGCGGCGGAGCCCGTTACCGTCTCGTTCAGCTCATGAATATCCGTCGGCCTAACTCTGCGGAACAACGCGCTGCGCAAAACGTGCAATGACTTATTGCGGGCAATGCCGAACAGCCAGCTCTTGGCGCTTGCTTCGCCCCGGAACGCATACATGCGGTCGTAGGCGACTATGAACGTTTCCTGAGCGATATCGTCCGCCGCGTCCCGGCTTCGCGTCAGGAAATAAGCGAATCGCCAAACATCTTCTCCGTATTGGTTCATGAGTTCTTCCAGCACCTCCGCCCGATCGAAGCCCGGGGCCAAATAACGCATGTAATGTCCGTCCATTGCATCACCTCTCTTCATATGTTCCGTCAGTCGCATATAAAGTTCCATTTTATATGATGGATCATGTTTAAAACACGACCTGTCCGTTTAACAATGATGAAAAGCGATCGTTAAGGGGGAGTACGGATGACGCTTCGACAACATATATGGTTTAGGCGGTTGGCCGGCGCGATACTGGTCTTCCTCTTGCTGTACTTGATTCACTTGAATAGGGGGCTATTCTCTCCGATTCGCACCATACTCTCTACTCTTTTTTTCCCGTTCGCGGCCGCTGCGGTGCTCTATTATTTGCTTCGACCGATCGTCACGCTGCTGGAACGGCAAAAAGTACCGCGTTCGTTCGCGGTACTTCTCGTTTATATAGCGATTGCTCTGCTCCTCACCATTATCGTCGTGACGGCGGGTCCGTTCCTGCAATCGCAGTTCCTCAGCTTCGTGGAGCAGGTGCCGGAGATGGTGACCTTCGTCTCGAACGGAATGGAATCGTTGAAGCAAAGCCAGGACGCGCTGTCTCCTGAAATTAGGGACGCGCTGCCTAACATGGCGCAGGATCTCGGCGCCGAATGGAACCGGTACGCGTCGTCCATCGCGAGCAGCGTGGTACGCGTCTTCGGGTGGATGAGCAACGCGCTCGTCATGCTTAGCTTGGTGCCGTTCATCCTGTATTACGCGCTAAAGGATGGCAATCGCTTCGGCGATCGCTTGATGGAGCTGGCCCCGGCAGACAGGAAAGGACGCATCGCCGCCATGCTGCAAGAGCTCGACGAGACGATTTCTTCTTTCATCCGGGGCAAGGCCGTCGTCTGCCTAATCGTCGGGGTGCTGCTCCTCGCGGGTTATGCCATCATCGGATTGGACTACGCGCTCGTGCTGGCCGTCATCGGCATGCTGGCCAATCTGATTCCGTTCTTCGGACCGCTCATCGGCGCGGCGCCGGCAGTGCTTGTGGCACTGTTCCAGGATCCCATCAAAGCGCTGTACGTCGTGGTGATCACGGTCGTCATTCAGCAGGTTGAGAACAATTTCATCTCGCCCCAAGTAATGGGCCGAACGCTCGACATTCACCCCGTTACCGTCATCGCGCTTATTTTGGCCGCGGGCAGCGTCACCGGACTCGTCGGCGTGTTGTTCGTCGTGCCGGTGTATGCCGCGGCCAAAGTCATAGTCCGCCACATCCGCGCGATGATGGCCGAGCACCTTTCCGCCGCGTCCACCGTCAATAACGACGTAGGACCGCTTTAACCTATGCGGCGAGCTGCGGCCAACAAGTAAACGAGGAAGGCCGCGCAGGCCGCCCCGATAAACCCGAAGCCTCCGAACAAGTCGAGGCCGGAGGCGAAATACCCGAACCCGAGGCCCGTAGCGACAAGCGCCGCGTTAAGCCCTAGGGATTGGAACGATGCGATCGTCGCTCGCATGTTCGAATCGACTCGGCGATGCAAGTACCCCGCTGCCAGCGGCTCCATGACCCCCGCCGCGATGCACACGGCGAACAATGCGATCAGTCCGGTCCAATCCCTCGACAGCGCGAGGTAAGCGAAACCGGCTCCAAGCACGGCGGTTATGAGCATCAGCAGCATGCTCATCGGCATCCTCTCTTTCAGCCGGTAGGCTAGCAAATTGCCCGGCAGCCTGGCGAAGAACAACGCCGCCGAGAAGATGCCGAAGGCAGCGACCGGAATGCCGTGCCTATCCAGATAAAGCTGCCAGAACTCGTCGACGAAGTTAATGGAGGCGCCGATCATCATGCCCGTCAGGATGACGGGATAGATGCCGGGATGTCTTCGGAAGAACTTAAGAGACTCCTTGACGTAGACGCCGATCGGAATAGCGGCGGCCTCTTCCCCTTCGTCGCCGGTGCCTCTTGCCGGCTCCCCGAGCGTCAACGTGAGGGCGAGCGCGATCAGCATGCTGACGCAAGAGACCCAATAGTTGAAGGTCAGGCCGTACTCCACGGCCAGCAGACTTCCCGACAGGGCCGCGAGCATAACCGCGACGATGTCGAGCGCGTTCATGCGCCCGACAACCCGTTCGAACGAGGCTTCGCGTCCGCTCTCTTGCAGCGATTCGTACAACATCGCTTCGTCGGCTCCGCTGGCCGCGGAGGCCGCGATCGCCGTCAACAAGATGACGACGGCAAAATGCCAAAATTCCGTCGCGAAGATCAGCAGCAGAAATTCGAGACAGCCAATGACGGCCGCGACCAGGAGCAGACGTTTTCTGCCCCATTTGTCGGCAAAGATGCCCGTCGGAATCTCCAGCAAGACGATCGTGAGCGCGAACAGGATTTCGGTCATCACGACCATCGGGATGGTCATGCCCCGTGCTTCCCAGAACAAGCGCTCGATGACGTATGCCGGGATCAAGCTTTGAAAAAATCGGATGTAATATAGTTTCGTTACGTTGGACATGGCTGCGCGTTATCCCCTCTCTACCTAACATGACGGCTGGATGTCGTCGTGCCGGAGGGGGGGCTCGGGCGGCAGCCCGGTCTTAGCAAGGGGGACGTATGATGACCATGCCCGCGTCGCTCCTCTCATCGTCGAATAGGATCACCATGCTACAGCAATAGCTCCAGCCACTGCTCCTCCGTTATGGGGCCAAAATAATAGGCAAGATCGGTCGAGTCGCTCCACTCTCTAAGCGTCGCCGCGTCGTAACGGACGCCGGCCAGCCGGGCCGCGACCTCCGCGCTGTCTCCCCGTCCGAAATAATCGCCGTAGATCGCGGCTTCCTTAATGACGCCATCCTCGACCTGAAGGCGCACGTCGAAGGTGCCTACGCCTTCGATCCGCTTGCGCTGCTGCACGTTAAAAGCCGGGGAGCGGCCGTAGTTCCACTCCCAGCTGCGATAGCGCTCGTCCGCGAGCTTGCGCACGTTCTGCCAATCCTCTTCCGTCAGCTCGTAAGCGGCGGGTTCGCCGCCCCGGTCCTCGAAGATGGATTGCAGCAGCGTTTCGCGGAACTGCTCCACCGATATCGGCTCGGCAAGAAACTCCGCGATGTTCGCTACCCGGCTGCGAATCGACTTCGTCGCCTTGGAGGCGTATTTCTCCGCGTTGACCTTCAGCGCGGACACGACGTTCTCGATCTCCGAATCGAAGAGGAGCGTGCCGTGGCTGAACATTTTTCCCTTGGTATGGAACTGCGCGTTGCCCGATATTTTGCGTTCGCCGACCTGCAGGTCGTTGCGCCCCGTCAGCTCCGCTTCCACGCCAAGCTTGCGCAGCGCCTTCACGACGGGCTCCGTGAACTTCTTGAAGTTGTGGAACGAGCTGCCGTCGTCCTGCATGATGAAGCTGAAGTTTAAATTGCCGAGGTCGTGATAGACCGCGCCGCCGCCCGACAGCCTGCGCACGACGTGCAGCTTGTTCGCTTCGACGTATTCGGCGTTGATCTCCTCGACGGTATTTTGATTTTTGCCAATGATGATGGAAGGCTCGTTTATGTAAAATAACAAATAGTCGTGCTCGCTCGGCAAGGAACGGAGAATATACTCCTCCAGCGCGAGGTTGATTGCGGGGTCCGTTATGCCGTTGTTGCTGACGAAACGCATGGGTGATCCTCCTTGGATGTTCGGAATGTATCCCTCACGGAGATTATACCGCTCGGCTTGATCTTCTTCAACGTGGACAAGGGGCTGCGTGGTTGTCATGACGCTCAGCCGCGCTCCCTCCGGGTTTGCGGCTTGTTTCCGCGCGGCAGCGTTCGATATACTGAAAATAATAGTAGCCAAACGAACGCAGAGGAGATGGGAGTTATGGAGTATCGTCGGTTGGGAGATAGCGGTCTTAAGGTATCGGCCATCGGGCTGGGCACGAACGCCTTCGGCAAAAGAGCGGACGAACGAACGTCGGCGGGCATCATTCATGGCGCTTTGGACGCCGGCGTGACGTTTATCGATACGGCCAACATTTATGCGGGCACGGAGTCGGAGAGAATCATCGGGGAGGCGCTCAAGGGCAGACGGCACGAAGCCGTGCTGACGACCAAGGCGGGCTTGCCTCGCGGCCCGGGCGTCTACGAGCGGGGTTCTTCGAGAAGGCATCTGATGCACGAACTGGAAGGAAGCCTCCGCAGGCTGGGAACGGACTACGTGGATTTGTACCAAATCCATACGTTCGATCCGGAAACGCCCCTGGAAGAGACGCTCCGTACGCTGGACGATATGGTCCGCTCGGGCAAGGTGCGGTATGTCGGCGCGTCCAACTACTTCGCATGGGAGCTTATGAAGGCCGTCGGCATCAGCGAGCGTCTGGGGCTGACCCGCTACGTCTCGATGCAGACGAGCTACTCGCTTGCGGATCGGACGCCCGAGCGGGAGCTGGTTCCGATGTGCCTTGACCAAGGGCTCGGCATCATCCCGTATTTCCCGCTCGCCGGCGGCATCCTGACCGGCAAGTACGGCACGCCGCAAGACGCGCCTTCCGGCTCGCGCGCAGACACCGATCCCGGCTTCCGCCGCTTCCTCGGCGAAGACACGGTGGAGCTTGGCCGTCAGGTGACGGCCCTGGCGGAGGAGCTCGGCACGACCGCCAGCGCGTTGTCGCTCGCGTGGCTGCTGCGGCGCCCCGCCGTGTCGACCGTCATCGTCGGCGCGACAAACGCCGAGCAGCTGCGGAGCAACCTCGCGAGCATGGAGCTTCAGCTCGGCGACGCGGCGCTGGCGCGGCTGGACGAGCTCAGCGCCCCGTTCCGCGCGGGCGAGCCGTTTGCGCTGTACCGGCTGGCTTAGCCGAACTTCAGCGGCGGGTGGATAGCAATTGTAGCTCAAAATTGTGCTACGTTGGGCTCACATGTGGGGGGCGCGGCGATTGTAGCTCAAATTTGCGCTACGTTGTGCTCCCATGTGGTGGCGCGGCGATTGTACCTCAATTTTTTGCTACGTTGCTCTCCAATGTAGGGTAGCGCGGCGATTGTAACTCAATTTTGCTCTACGCTACCCTTACATGTGGGGGGCCGTGGCAATTGTAGCTCAAAATTGTGCTACGTTGCGCTCCAATGAAGGGTGGCGCGGCGATTGCAGCTCAATTTTGTGCTACGTCGCGCTCCTATGCTACTTCACCGGCTCGATGCTGCCCGTTCCTTGCTCCGGGTACGATTCGGCGACCGCGCCGACGACCGTGATCTTCACATGATCGCCGACTTTTGCCGACTCGAACTGTTCGCTTTTCACCGCCAGCCAGATAGCTTTTACGCCCCCGTTCGCCAGTACATCATCCGCCGACTTGCCGGCTTCGAACTTTTCCGATACGATCAGCAGCCTGCCCTCCGCCTTCTCCAGCACGTATCCGGTACCGTACTCCCACGAATCTTCCGCGGCGGCATCGCCACCGGCATTTCCTCCGTCGGCCGAACAGCCGCATACCGCGACAAGCAACATAATTAGAGCCCCCGCAATCAAGCTTCGCATACGATGGATCACTCCCAATGTCTTTATGTCCTTGACGCCGCCCCGTTCGGCAAGGTTGCAGAAGGACAAGCATGCCGCTTCACTATTCTACGCATCAACATCTATCCGCTTCTTCGTGTCCGAAAGGCCGCTCCGCCTTCTAATGGCCGTCCGCCGGAGAGCTTGAACCGACGGTGCAGCAAGGCTCCCGCAAGGAATCTGTCCGTAATCCAATTGGTGCCGATTATGCCGAATGAAATCATAATGTTCTTCCTTTCTTTTTTGACAAAATCAAATCGTCTATATTATAGTGGGTCGGAGCCATTGACAAGCAAGCGATAGGGGGTTTTTAAATGGAAAAATACATATTGCTAGCGCCCGTTCTGCTCGTTCTAGCCATCGTTGTCGGCGTCTTCCTCGGATATGCCAAACCGAAGGCCGGCGTATGGTTCGGCGTCTCCCTTCCGAAGGAAGCGCTGGATGACAAGCGGCTGCTCGCCTTGCAATCGGAATACCGCAAAGGGTACGCGTTATTCGCGCTTCTCGCCGCGATCGCCGCGTTGCCCATCCTATGGTTCGCCGACACGTTTTCGCTATCGTTCATCTATGTATTCCTTTGGCTCGCCGGCGTCATGTACACCTCTACCGTACCATTCAAGCGCATTCACTACAAGGCGGCCAAGCTGAAACGGGACAATGACTGGTTCGCGCCCGGCGCTAGAAAAAAAGTGCGAATCGACGTCGACATCGCGCTCATGAAGGGCAAGCTGCCGCTCGCTCCGCATTGGTTCGCCTTGCCGGCGCTGATGTCCGTGCCGCTGATCGTCATCTCGCTTCGCGAGGGAGTCGGCGTGCTGCGCTACTCCGGCTTTGCGTCGCTGTTCATGACGGTTGTCATGTTCCTGCTGTACCTGGCTTTCAGCCGCGGAGCGCTGCGGGCGCATAGCCGCAATCCGGTACCCAACGCGGCGATCAACATCGCGGCCAATCGGCTTTGGTCGATTCTCTGGTTCGCGCTTGCCGTGTTCGAGGCGGTTAACGCTTTTATCGCCTACCGGGTGTTGTCGAACGGCAATTCCGGCGATCCCGGACTGTGGTTCGGAGGGATCTTTATGGTTTCGCTGGTCCCGCTCATCGGAATTTTCGTCGTGCATCAGCACATTAAGGAGCTGGAATACCGGTACGGGGATACGGACGGCAACAGCATCCCGGCCGACGGCGACGCGCACTGGCGACACGGTCTCTCCTATTACAATCCCAAAGACAAGTCCGTATTCGTATCCAAGCGAATCGGCATCGGCACGACGATCAACATGGCCACCCGCGCGGGCAAAATGATCTACTTCGGCGCCCTCGCTTTCGTGGCCGCTATCCTGATTCCGGTCACGATCATGATCGTGCGCGCGGATACGAGCCCTCCGAAGCTGGTCATCCAAGCGGATGAAATGGTTGTCATCGACGACTCCATGTATCCGCTGGAATTCGCGCTGGAGGACGTGCTGGAGCTGACGCTTGAGGATGAAATGCCAAGCGGCTTCCGCCAGAACGGCATCGCCACCTCGGAGTATGCGCGCGGCAACTTTAAGCTGACGGAGCTCGGGGAGGCCAAGATGTACATCTTCAAGCAGAACGCGCCGTACATCGTCATCAAGCTGCCGGACCGCTACGTCGTCTACAACGAGAAGGAGCCCGCGGCAACGGAAGCGTTGTTTGCCAAGTTGGAGAAGCTAACGGCGGGGTAGCGATCATAATTGGTGAGCTGGTTGGCTGGATAGCAGGGTGGCTGGGGTTGCTGGGGTTGCTGGGTTGGCGGCTGGGCAATTGCGATTGCTGATTCAATTGCGGGCAGCAAAGCCTTTGCAGATGCGTTGTTTAGAGAGCTGGAGTGGTCGAAAGGTTCGACTGCCCTGGCTCTTTCGCAATTTGCCGACTCGGATTACTCGTCCTCCAGCAGCTCTCTCAGCATCCGATCGCGATTGTTCAGAAACTGCGAGGTAATGATATAGTGGTCCGTGTCCTCCCACGCCGTCCGTTCGATGCCGCGGTCCGTCAGCGTATAGATCCACGCGTCGGGGTACGCCATCAGAATCGGCGAATGCGTCGCGATGACGAACTGCGAGTTGTCCCGCACGAGATCGTGCATCCGCGCCAGCATCGCCAGCTGTCTCGAGGGCGACAACGCCGCCTCCGGCTCGTCCATGATATACAAGCCGCCACCGCCGAACCGGTGAAGAAACGTCGCAAAAAACGACTCCCCATGCGACTGCTCATGTAAGGAGCTGCCGCCGTAGGAACCGATCAGCGATGCGCCTAGCCCAGGCTCGCGATCCAGCTCGTCGAGGTAAGTCGCCACGTTGAAGTAGCTCTCCGCGCGAAAAAAGAAGCCGTCCCTAGGACGCTGCGCGCCGCGGACCGCGCGCATATAGGCGTGCAGCTCCGAGTGCGTGTGCGCCGTCTCGAAGTTGAAGTTGATACTCCCGCCCTCCGGGTTGAAGCCAAGCGCAACCGCCATCGCTTCGATCAGCGTCGACTTTCCTGCTCCGTTCTCGCCGACGATGTACGTCACCTTGGGATGGAACTCCAGCTCGTCCAGCTCCCTCACGGCATCCAGATGAAACGGATAACGCTCGAAGGACGGCACGGCGTCCCGCAGCAGGCTGATTTTGCGCAAATAGTGACCGTTCCGGTGAATCGACATCCCTCTCCCTCCTCTCGTCCGTTACTCCTTCCACTTATCGCCTTGCAGCTGTTTCCAAACCGTCTTGTTGCTGTACTGCTTCTGCGAGCTGATATCCTCGCCGAACCAATCCGGCGCGCGGAACGCGTTCGCCTCCTCCAGCGTGCCGAACTCGACCTCCAGCACGGACAGACGGAGCTGGTCGTAGATGTCGATCTCGATCGTCCTGCCTTTCCAGACGGCCGTAATGCGGTTCTTGGTTAGCGGATGGAAGCCGAACGCCGTCACGACTTGCCCGTAGATGCCGGCGCTAACGCCGTACTCCACTTCTTCGCGCACTAGTCCGTTGCCGTTCTTGAACGTATGCGTGTGCGTTACTTCGCCGCTCCCAAGGTCCGTTATCCGCCTCACCCGCAGCTCCTGCGTCTCGTCGATGGCGAGATACGTCTGCTCGATTCGTTGCTCCTTAAGCGCGGTAATGACGCCATCCCTTATTAATTCCGCGGGATCCGCCGCGATCAGAAATTTTCGTTCGATTTCAAGTGCCATTGTTTCTCATCCTCCCGTTATTTAAACCGCGCCAGCATTCGGTTTACTCTTGCCCCGATATCCTCGAGATTGAGATTGGTCTGATCGAGCTTCTGGTAGCTTTTTTTGACCGCGTCAAGCAGCCACTCCGGGATCCTGCGCCCTTCGATGTTCGAATAAAACGCTTCGTAAGCCCATACCAGGTGCTCCCACCGCTTGTCGTTGCCCTCCAGCACGTATTCGGAGACGTCCAGCACCTTCCCCCGTCCGTTCTGCAGAATGACGTTTTTGAGGTGGATATCCCGAGGATTAAGCCCGCGCTCGCGCACGAGCCTCCGTGCTTCCTCTACGTCCGCTATGACTTGCGGCGGCACCGGGATGCCCTCGATCAAGCAGTCCAGCAGCGTCGGTCCGCGTTCATAGCTCATCACGAGATAATTGGCGCCTTCCCCGTGCAGACGAGGGAAATACGGTATTCCTTCAAGCTGCTTGTAGACGTCTCTCTCCGTCGTTTTTTTGTGCAGGGCATGCTCCGAATAGACCTTGTACGCATTGTCCGGCGTTCCTTCATAATAGAAAACGGCGGCATCCGTGCCGACCCCAATGCAGGTCAGGCCTTCAGCCTCGCCGATAATATCCACTTCCCGATTGCTTTCGTCGCCAACGACCTTGATTTGGCCGATCGCTTCTTCTGCCGCTTTCCAAGCTATGGTCATGTTTGGCGCCCCCTTGTTGGACTTCTAACGAATCATTCCACTTCTTACCCAATAAGAAGGTCATACGATCACGGGACGATCCATGTTTCATTCTTTGGCTATGCCCAAAGTATACCATCATCCGCTTCTATTCCAATTCAACCGTTTATCGGCAGCGTTTTTCTCATCTTGAAATTCGTTAGCGTTACCCCTTTTCTTGCCACGCTCTGCGACGTGACGACCTCATAACCGCGTTGCTCGAAGAACGGTCTGGCCGTGATGCTTGCATCCGTAACCATCTCTCCTATTCCCGCTTTTCCCGCCTCGGATTCCAAAATATCCGCCAAAGCCGACGCAATGCCTCGTCTCTGGTACCCGCTATGCACAAACAGCCGATCCAAATAGCCGCTTTCGGACATATCCGCAAATCCGACGATTTCGTCTTCAATGACGGCAACGTACGCGATCTGCTTGCTCATCGCTTCCTTCCACGCCTCCGTCCGTTGCTCCGCATCCTCTCGTGAAGCCCAAGCGTCAACCTGCTCCCGCGTATAGTCTCTTATGTTTACTTTATGAACCGTATCATAGAATAACGCGACAATTGAGTGAATATCCGATTCGCGTAATCTTCTCAATTCCATAAGCTTCTCTCTCCTTACAAGCTATCTGCTTATAACAATAACGCCCAATCCTTCGCTTGGCAAAAAAATAACGCAGCCGGACCGTTAAGTCCGCTGCGCTCCGTTCGTTCCATTCGTTCCATTCGATCCGTCCGCCGTGCCTTTGCCGCCGCCGGATCCTGCAGCCCCATGCGCTCCAAGCAGCGAATGAAGTCCTTCCAGCAAGCCGTGGCTGCCGCCCGAAAGCGAAATCGTGCCGATTTTCTCGCAAATTTTTTCTAAAAACTCAAGCTCCTTCAAACGGTACAGAGTCCCGTTCTCGTCCATCAGCTTTGCCGTATTAAGCAAGCTCCGGGTTGAAGCCGTCTCCTCGCGGCGCGTGATGAGCGTGGCTTGCGCCTTCTTTTCCGCCAGGAGCACCGTGTTCAGGATGTCGCGCACGTCGCCTGGGAGGATGACGTCCTTCACGCCCGCGGACAAGAAAGCTACGCCGAACTCCTCGCCCCGCTCGTTCAGCCTGGCAAGCGCGTACGCTCCGATTTCCTGCTTCATCCGGAGCAGATCGTCCAGCTTCGTCGTGCCGACGTACTCGCGGAGGATAAGCTGAAGCAGAATGTACACCTGCTCGTCGAAGCCCTTGATCTCAATCGACTTGAGCGGGTTTACGATCCGATACTGGCAGACGAAGTTCAGCCGCAACGTCACTTTGTCCTCCGTCATGATCTCCTGTCCCGTCATGTCCAGCTGCTGCTGGCGCAGATCGACGGTTTTAAGCGAGACGCCAACCGGTCCCCTCCAGAAATAATAACGTCCGGGACGAAGCTCGCGCTGAAGCACGTTGTCGTAGAACAGCAGCCCCGTCTCCCAGCTCGCGACCTCCAACATCTGGTAGTAGCCGGCGAGCTTTGGCAATATCGATCGTTCGATCTCGGCGCCAAGCTGTGGCGCGCGGACGTCCACGGCGCGGAATTCGTGCTGGGCCGCCACGTTCCAGAATGCATATTGCCCCGGGGTCAGGAGCCTCAAGAACCGTCCGTTCTCGTAGTGCAGCGCGTATTCGTGATCCGCCACCTCCACGACGTCCAGCTCGCGGCGCAGCTCCCCGTCCTGCAGGAAAAACGCCAGCTCTCTGCCGGGAACGGCGAACGGCTCCGAAAGCTCCATCAGGACGGCCGAATAGCCCGACCACGCTGCATAGCGGTAAGTGCCGGGGCGAAGACATTTGACGTAGCTTCCCTTCCGGAACAGCAAGCCTCTCTGCTCATTATTTACTGTAATGGTATGTATCATCGTTGTGCTCCTCTCGTTTCGTTGCTCGCGACCCTGCTTCGGGAGCGGCGCTGCCGCTTCTGGCAACGGAACCCCGCTTGAGATCGATTTCGCGGCAACGTCCGCCTTGCGGCGCGTACCGGGCAGCGTGACAACCCGAATTCGATTGTTTCCGCATGCCCGCCGTCTCCCCATGGCCCATTGCCAGCCCATCGATCGGTATCCGCTCGGCTGCACGGCTCCAACTGCGGCGAATTCGCCTTTGGCGACTTCGGCCGCTCCCCCCGCAAAGGTCTTTCCGTTCATCATTTTTACTCAATTAAAAGTTGAGTGCTCTACCATGAGCCCGCTCATAAGCGACCGGGAGTCGAACCCGGTAATTGGAGGTTCAAGAGCCTGAGCGCGCACAGCATACGAACGTATAGCATACGCCCGCACTGCGGGATGAATGGACATCCTCGCCGGGTTGCCGCCAGCGCTTCATGAACCTCCTTTATCATAGGGGATGTAAAAACTTGCGAACATGGCGGAAGTATTACGACAAGGCGGTTCAAGGATATTTTGCCGGGCGAGGCTTGGGAGGGAAAAGTTGTTCTTGGGGCACCTGCCCGCGGGCTGTTACAATAGACGGATAATAAGCCGAACCGTGGGAGAGGAGATCGAAGGATTTGGCCAGGGAAAGCTTTGACAAGGAAATCCAGTTTCTGCGCATGCTCGCTTTGACCGGAGGGGCTTACAATAGGCAGCAATATGCGGAGAAGCTCGGCATCTCCGTCCATACGTTCGACAAAATGATGAAGCGGCTCAAAGACATCGCCGCCGGCTCGCGAGCAGCGAAGGATGATTCGCAGCCGTCCAAAAGCATGGCGGAGCTGCTTCGCTACAGCTACCTGGACTCTTCGGATCCGCTGCTGCTGTTCCTGTTCCGCGCGAAGTCGCTGAAGGAATCGGAGAGCGAGCGGCTTGCCATTCTGCTGAGCGCGATGAAGGAGGGGCCGCGGACGGCGATGGAGCTGCTCGATACGTGCAGCGAATCCATGCCGCCGGAGCTTGCCCTGCCCGACGAGAAGACGATCCGCGGCGATCTGAAATATTTGGAGGGCGTCGGAGTCATCCGGCGGGAGCCCGGTACGCGCCCCTATCGGTACGCGTTATGGGACGCATTCGCGGCGGAGCTGTCGCGGGACGAGCTGCTGGACGTACACGACTATGCGTGTTTAATGGCGAGCACCCAGCTTCCTTCGGTGCAGGGATATTTGCTTCGCGACATGCTCGGCAAGCTGCTTCTGCGCGAGGACGGCATTGATGCGGAAAAGCTGGACGTCTTTCGCTACAAATATCATTATTACTCCCGCATTTTGGACGAAGCGCACTTATTCCCTTTGTTTGCCGCAATCGAAGGCCGAACCGCCGTCTCCTTCCTCTACTTCTCGCCGAAAAAAGAAACCAGCTACGCCTCCCGCAACACGAACCCGCTGTTCGAACGGGAAGCCGGAGGCAACCGCGAGCAGGCGCTGCCGCTCAAAATCGTCTACGACCATCAATACGGCAGATGGTATCTGTTAGGTTGGGGCGCGCGGCACGGCATCAAGAAGTATCGCCTCGAGGGCGTTACGGATCTGGCCGCGGGAGAGGCCGTCGACCCCGCAAGCTGGACCGACAAGCAGATGCTGCTGGAGGAGCGGATCCGCCATAGCTGGCTTGTCGATACGGGACGCAAAACGTTAGTGCGGGCTAGGTTTTACAAGCCCGGACCGTCGGTGCCGGACTTCGTCCGGGAGCGGGTGGTTCAGCAAGGACAATGGGGCGTCATCGCGGAGGAGGACGACGATTCGTTCGTGTACGAAATCGAGGTGAACGGCACCGTCGAAATCAAGCCTTGGCTCAGAAGCTTCGGCTCCAGCTGCGAGGTGCTGGCGCCTGCCCGCCTGCGCGAGGAGTTGATCGCGGAATGGAAGGAGCTCGGACGGTATTATGAATCTCTTTGAGAAAATATTCAATCATCAGCTGCTCGCAAGGCTCGACGAAGGCGGGGCGGCCATGGTCACCTCGCACGAGCGGGTCTGGCTGAAGGCGATGCTCGCGCATCCGGCCGCGGAGGAAGCCTTTCTTCCGGAGACGTTTGCCAAGCTGCGCGACATGCTGGCGGGCGAAGCCGTCGTCGACTGGACGCCGCATCTGCTGCACAAAGCCGCCAGCAAGGAGAAGATGGTGTACCATCCGCATATTCGCACGATCCGCCGCGCCATCAGGGGGGGCTGCGCGCTGCGCATCGTATACGGAATCAAGAGCGGCGGCTCGTACGCTAACGACAACGCGATTCCGTACAAGCTCGAATATTCCATGGTGAAACGCGAATGGTACCTGCTCTGGTACGACTCCCGCAAACAAATGCTGATGAGCACCAGGCTGTCCAAGCTGGCGGAGGTAAGCGAGAAGCCGTGCGATCCCGAGCGGTTCGCCGGCTGCGCCGCCAAGGCCAAGACGTATTTGGACTCGCGCAGAACGGTGGCGGTTATTGCCGTCGTGCCCGAGTATAACGAGGAGCTGTCGCGCATCCTGTACGCGTTCTCCTGCTTCGAGCGCGAGGTTTCGTTCGACGAGGAGCGCGGCGAGTATCGGATCAAGCTTTATTTTTCGATGAACGAGCTGGAGTACGTGTTGTCCAAGGTTCGTTTCCTGGGCAAACGCATCCGGATTCTCGAGAACGACCGTCTCATCGCCCGGATGCGGCAGACCGTATCTTGGACTTTGCAGCGCTATGGCGCGAGGGAGGCGGAATGATGGGGCATTGGCGGAATGAGGAAGGCGGATTGGCAGGACGGTCGCGGGATGAGGGTGGTCGAGATTCGGAAAGGCATGCGCAGGTGGCGGGCGAATGGTTGGAGAGCAGCGTCTGCGATGGCGAAGAGTCTGGCCGCGGGGGTTCCGTGGCGCATGTGCACGCGAGGAGCCGACTCCTTGAAGCCAGTTGCAGTGGCGGAGCGTCTGGCGGCGGGAGTTCCGTACGCAAGGCGCTTACGATTGCCGGTTCCGACAGCGGCGGCGGCGCCGGCATACAGGCCGACCTGAAGACGTTCCAGGAGCTTGGCGTCTTTGGCATGTCGGCCGTGACCGCGGTGACGGCGCAGAACACGCTCGGCGTGCATGCCGTCTATCCCATGACGGCGGAAGCGGTAGCCGCGCAGCTCGATGCCATCGGCGCGGATCTCGAGCCGGATGCCGTCAAGACCGGCATGCTCGTAGGCGCCTCGATCATCGAGGCGGTGGCGGACCGGGTCGCGGCATACGGCTGGCGCAACCTCGTCATCGACCCCGTCATGATCGCCAAGGGAGGCTCCGAGCTGCTGCAGCGCGAGGCGCTGCGCGCGCTGACGGAATTGCTGCTGCCGCTGTCGCGAGTCGTGACGCCGAACATCCCGGAGGCCGAGACGCTGACGGGGATGACGATTGTTACGATGGCGGATCGCGAAGAAGCGGCAATGACGCTAGTCCGGATGGGGGCTCGGAGCGTCGTCATCAAAGGCGGACACGACGAGTCGACGCGCGACGTTACCGTCGATCTGCTATACGACGGCAGTTCATATCGCTACTGGGAAAGCCGGCGCGTCGACACCTTGCACACGCACGGTACAGGCTGCACCTATTCAGCGGCTCTGGCAGCGGGACTGGCATCTGGCCTCCCGCTATTCGAAGCCGCCGATTTGGCGAAGGCGTTTATTCGCGCCGCCATCGAGGACAGCCTAGGCGTCGGCTCGGGCCATGGGCCGACTAATCATTTTGCCTATGGGCGGCGTCTTCGCGCAGGCTTGACCGAGTAATGCCATAGACTAGCGACGGCGGTGAAGGCTCAACCGGGCAAACGTATGTTACTTTTTACATCCAATGGCGCGTCCGAGGCACCAACCGAGCAAACGTATGTTACTTTTTACATCCAACGGCGCGGCCGAGGCACCAACCGAGCAAACGTATGTTACTTTTTACATCCAACTGCTCGTACGAGGCACCAACCGGGCAAACGTATGTTACTTTTTACATCCAATGGCGCGTCCGAGGCACCTACCGAGCAAACGTGTGTTAAATTCTACATCCAACGGCGCGGCCGAGGCACCAACGGAGCAAACGTGTGTTAAATTCTACATCCAACGACGCGGCCGAGGCACCAACCGAGCAAACTTATGTTACTTTTTACATCCAACGGCGCGGCCGAGGCACCAACGGAGCATACGTGCCCAACACGCCGCCCAAACGAAAGCCTTCCGACAAACCGCGCTGGTTCGACGCGGCGGGAGACTGCTTTGTCGGCTTGACCGACAATCCGCGCTGAATCCCCGCCGCGGGCGGCTGCTTTCTCGACGTGGCCCACAAACGTCGCTGACAGACGACGCTGCTTCACTGCAACGCTCGCCTCCCGCTTGGCGCGAACTGCAACCTTGAGGCCCCTCTCCTCGTCTAGTTGTTCGACAACATGAACGAGGAGAGAGTACATAATGACACCACGCACACCTTGGCTTAAGACGGCCGCGGCGATGACCATCGCCATCTCGTTGATCACCTCAGGCTGCAGCAACGGGACGAACAATGCCGCCAATAGCGGCAACGAAGCCGGCAATCCTTCGGCATCCACGGCACCGAGCGAATCGCCGGACGTTTCCCCTTCGCAGGAAGCCGACCAGTCCAGCGAGTCGCCTTCGCCTACCGCAGCTCCCGATGCATCCGAAGACGCGACAACCGCGCCGACCGCTTCGGCAACCGCTGATCCCGCCCAAAAGCAGACGGCTAAGCCTACATCCAAACCAACCGCCAAACCTGCTGAAAAACCGGCCGCAACCTCTAAACCGACGGCCAAGCCGACAACGAAACCAACAGCCAAACCGACGGCCAAGCCTACCGCCAAACCAAGCTCCAACCCCAGCCCGACGGCCAAGCCCGAGACGCCCGGCGATACGATTTCCGTTACGGACATCATGGACAACATTACGGGCGACATCGAGCTGCCTCCGCTCATCGAAGTATCCGGCGATCAAATCAAGGACTCTTATTACTTTGACGGATCCGAGCTGCTTGCCGGCGGCGTGTTTAAACAAGCGCTCATGAATACGAAAGCGACCGAGCTGGTCGTCGTCAAACTGAAGTCCGCCGATCATTACGACGCGGTCAAGGAAGGCCTGACCAAACGAGCCGAGGACATCATCAAGACGTTCTCGACCTACCTACAAGACCAACACGAGGATGCCAAGAACTATCAAATTCTTCGCAACGGCAATTACGTGATGCTCTCCATCTCGCATGACCAAGACGCGATCAAAAAAGCGTTTGAAGCGTCGTTCAAATAATGTATAGCTCTACCAAAAGAAGAGGCGTTGCCGCATAAGGCACGCCTCTTCTCCGCTTTATACGCCTATCTTGGCGCCTCCATCCCCAGCCGATCTCGCCGCCGATCTCGACACGCCCGCCGCGGCTTCGGCCTCCGATAGCTCCAGCGACCTTGTTCCGGCTCGCGCGGCGGATCCTCCGCGATGCAGAAGCATCGTCAGCGTCACGCATTCGGCGAACGTCAGCAACGTCTGCAGCACCTGTTGCCATGCCGCCATCTCCATCGTCCCGCCCCAGCCGAACAGCCAAGCGTTAAGCCGCATGAACGGAATGTGGCCTACGAACGCGACGATGCTGAACAGGTTAAGCGCGCGGCGATGCACGGCAATGGCCGCGCTGCGAATACGCAGCACCCCGTAAAACAATAACGCGGCATTGGGGATCATGCTGATCGTCAGCTTATAAGCATCCGTCCACGATGCGAATGAGGTCAGCAGCGCCGTCTCCGCGATCGTAAGCGCGGCGGCGCCGAGCAGCAGCTTGCGGATTCCGAGCCCGAGAAACCACTCCTCGTGCCTTGCAATGAGCGCTCCCATGGCTACGAACGTTAATCCAAAGCCGATGTACCTCGTTGCCCATAAAACTCCGTAATCGAGCGGCGAATCCGCCGAGGCCGCCATTGCGGCACCGGCGCTGGCGCCAGCCTCCGACGCCCCGTCGATCCCCCCTCCCAACCCGAACGCGCCGAGCAAGCTGCCGGAGACGAGCTGTACCCCTACATACGCCAAAGCAATCCCGATGATCATGCTCCGCAACGATAATCGCTTCAGCATCCAGTACGCCGCGACGGCCCCAAACAGCAGCGGCGGGATAAACCAAAGCTGAATGAGCGGCCCGTTGACGAAGAAGGCCATAACCATGATTTTGGCCTGGAGGACGAGATTCGGAATTCCCCACCCTCCGCCGGCAAGCGACGGAACGATAAACTCGAACGCGAAGACGAGGCAAAACACGGCATACACCGCGGCAATCCGAAGAACGTACCTACTCACGTAAGCGGCCGGTTTATCGGCATGCGTCCAGCCCTTGTAGAGCAGAAAACCCGAGACCAGATAGAAGCACGGCACGACGACGCGACCCTCCAGCATGAGGAACGAGATGAACGGAGGAAGCTCCGTCGCGGCCATGGACGGGATGAGGAGCGCGTGGGCGACCAGCACGAGAATCGCGCCGGCCAGCTTGAACATCGTAATGCCGGGATAAAATTTCCGCATTTACGCATGCCTCCGCAGCGATCCAAGCTCGTCAAGCGCCAGGCGCTTCATCTCCGCCACGGATACCTTGCCGGTTCCCGACATCGGCAGCGCCGGAAGGAAAATCGTTTCTTTGGGCAGCTTGAATGCTGACAAATAAGGGGCAAGCTCCGCCCGGAGCCGGTCCGCGGACAGCTTCGCCCCCGGTTTCGGCACGACGCAAGCGCATATTTGTTCGCCGTAGAGCTCGTCCGGGATGCCAAGCACCATGACGTCCTCCACGTCGCGGATTCTCAGAATCGCGTTCTCGATCTCCACCGGCGAAATCTTCTCCCCGCCTCGCGAAATGATGCGATGCATCCGTCCCGCGATCGTCAGCTGATTGAGCTCGTCGAGCGTGCCGAGATCCCCCGAGCGGTACCAGCCGTCCTGCTGATGGCACGGTCTTTCCGCCTCGTCCCGGATGTAGCGCATGACCCGGTGGCTGCGAATCAATATTTCCCCCTGCTCGCCGAGCGGCAACGCGCGCCCCGTAGCGGGATCCTCGATGCGGATTTCGATGCTTCTGTCCACCTTGCCCGCCAGACTAAAGCTCTCGCGCAAAAATCTTTCGTACGGGATCAGCCCGCCAAGAAGCTTGGTGTGCTTAAGCATTCGGAATAACATCGGCAATACGAAGCCGCCTCCCATCAAACAAGTGCCGCTAGCCACGGCGCCCGCTTCGGACGAGCCGTAGCTGACGAGAAAAAACCGGAGCTTGAGCTCGCCGGTGACCTTTTTGATGATGGACGGATTGACTGCCGCCGAAGTAAACGCGACGCCGATCAGCGATGACAGATCATACCGGCTTCTATCCGGCACCGCGATTATCCCTTGCAGCATATAAGGCGTGCCGACGAGCACCCTGCACCGTTCCTTTTCCGCTGCTTCCAGCGCTAGAACGGGATTAAACCGGCTTAACATGATCGTGCACACGGGCGCGCTCTTAAGCGTGGTCAAAATCGTGGCGAAGCCTCCCATATGGTAGAGGGGCAGCAAATTGAGCATAGTAAATCGCTGCATGATCATCACGCTCGCCTTCGCCATCGCGGACGACATCCATCCGCCGCTTGCGGCTTCCCGGGTCGAGCTTGTCAGGAAGGACGAAGTCGTGCGAAGCACGCCTTTCGGCGATCCCAGCGTTCCCGAAGTAAACAACAGCACCAAAGGGTCGCCGGCCTTGACGGGAAGACAAGCCTTGCGGAATGCCTCATGCTCCTGCTCCCGACTGCCTCCTCCTTCAAACAACATTCTGAACGGGCGGAAGCCAAACGGTTCGTTGCCGCCGTCGCCGATGACGAAGATTCGCTCCCGTCCGGGAAGCCAAGCAGGCAGCGATTGCCCACGCGCTTCGAAATCCCCAAGCAGCTCCGAGACCATCGCAGGGTAATGTTGTTTATGTCCCTCCGTGCCAAGGAGCAGCAAAGCAGGAGACGACTCCGCCAGGAAGCCTGCCAGCTCCTCCTTGCGGCAATACGCGTTAAGCGGCACCAAAACCGCGCCCAGGCATGCCGCGGCGTACATCGCCACGATCATTTCCATTCGCCCGGTCATAAGCAAGGCAACCTTATCGCCTTGTTGAACGCCCAGTCTCCGCAAGCCGTAAGCCAGCGGCTCTACTTCCTCCCAAATGTCGCGCCACGTGGAGCGCTGCCCCCATTCGGGGAACACGTAAGCAACCGCGTTCGGACATTCTCTCGCTCTCTGCTCCAACATCGCAGGAACCGTGTTGGGCTGATACTCGCTGCGCCATGCCATTCGTGTTCATTACCTCCGTCTCACCGCGCACAAACAATCCCGTTGCCGCAGCATCGCCCTTTCGGTCGTTGGGCTCCAGCAAGGATTTAATCGTAGCGAGCGATCTTTTTATGGAACATAAATCTAACTATATCATCTAATTTGTTCTTAATAAAGAACGAATTTTGAGACATGTACCCATTTACTAAGCGCCACTTACTTGTTCTAGTGCAGTAGCGGCAAGGGGCGACGCGAGGACGGGACTAACCTGGCCAAAGGAGCGCGCCAAAACGGCGAGGGGCAACCGCGAAGATGGTGGCCATGAGAGCGACCCAAAGCAGCAAACGGGCAACAGTAGGACGGGGACGGGGTGTTGAGGCTATCAATTCATATAAGCAGGTAACTTGGCTAAAACGTCCTGCTCTGCGCTAACGGACCATAGGAAACTGTCGATTCATTGTGAGTAACTGTGCGGAAACGTTCTACTCTCGCTAACGGACCGCAGGAGGCTGTCGATTCATTGTGAGTAACTGTGCGGAAACGTTCTACTTTCGCTAACGGACCGGAAACGTTCTACTCTCGCTAACGGACTGCAGAGACACTAATTGCAGCCTTTTCGCGATATTGAAAGTCTAACGGACTCAGATGACACTGATATGAACGAAACCTGTCAAGCGTCTGTGTTGCTCCTACGTTTTTGACGCACTTGAATAAGGGTCTGTCAATTTATTTTTTGACAGACTTTTTTCTCTGCTA
>JAESFX010000090.1_pt1 | contig 130707 bp, 138 predicted proteins | sample 9269501 | NCBI WGS metagenome assembly JAESFX01 (sample SAMN14515570, study PRJNA621655) | algae metagenome | isolation source: Desmonostoc geniculatum HA4340-LM1 and co-occurring heterotrophs from cave... | place: USA: Maniniholo cave, Kauai, Hawaii | collected 2009-07-28
GCCGGCCTCCTGCTCCTTCAGCATCGCGATGATCTGCTCCTCGCTGAACCTTGATCGCTTCATCATCCGTCTCCTTGTCGGAGCGGATTCTACCTCAAACTGGAGGAAGATGCGGGGCTCAGGTCACGAAGGAAGGCATATGGACCCGACCGCTCTGAAGACGTTCTTTGCTTCGACACGAACGGCATGGGTAGCCCATGACTACGCGGCAAGCCCGCAAGACAGCATTGCAGAATTTGCGGCTTGTTTTTTCAACTTGTTTCCTGGCGAACCACAGGCCGCATGCGATAAGGCGTTGAATGAATTTCTCGACGACTTCTTCCGCGAGGGCGTCCTTCACTATGCTCAGGCCAAGGAAATCATCGCACGGCATCGCCGCATCATGGAACTCCTTGGGCGCGATCCGCTTGAATTGGCGTTCTATAAAGAGCAAGCAAGGGTGTTCGGCCTTGCCAAGCTGCAGAATTCCTGGTTTCGGGCAGAACTCGGTCAGGTCTTTACCTGCATCGCCTCGGACGGGCACGATGGCTGGGGCCAGATGAACACCGAGGCAAGGCAGAGCTTCAGACACAAAATTCTCAAGGCCACACCGGCCGAACGGGCCGCGTTCCTAGCGGACCGATGCCGCCTTGGGCTGCGACCGGCAACTGCAAAAAACAACGATTGGCGCAACGCTGGCCTTAATGTTCGGCCGTGGACCCTGCCTTTGTCATCGGAAGAAGAAGTGGCACTGTTTCAGCAGCCGATCGAGCCCAGCCCAGAACAAGCCTGCGTCATCCTCGAATATCTGTGTCTCCACTGCGACAAGTACGCTTCCAACCGCCCAAAGCTTGACGAGGACGTCGCCCATAGCCTAGGCAAGAGCCTGCCACGCGGCAGGGCCGATCTTGAGCGCTTGGTCAAATATACGCGCTATCAGACGACTGACGGCGTCAAGCTTGTGCTGATTGACGCTCTGCGCGGAACGAAGCGGTCATGGCTCGGCGGTCTGATTCGACCTTTGGTCGCTAGCCAATCCTCGCTGGAAGATGAGCCTGAACTTTGGCATGAGTGGATTGCAGCCAAACGCGCGGAACTGCTTGCGGCGGCCGCGTCCCGAAAACCGTATGGCCGGGCGGCGGATCGACCGGGCGGCTCCGACTGGGACCTGCTTCGCGGCCAAGTCTACGACCTTGATGTGGTGGGTTATGCCAAGCGGATTGCGCGGTCGCAGTCGGGTGGAGCAGATGTTCGTGCCTCGCTTGAAGACTTGCGTGATCTGGCTGCGACAATCCGCGCGAACCTTGCTGCACTTGAGGCGACCCTTCCGAATGCGACGCGGGATGTGGACTGGGAGCAGGTCATGCCTTTGCCGGGCGCTGAGGACGTGGTGTCAGGTACCCCGTCGCTCTATGGCTTGCTGGCGCCACCGACCGATCTTCAGCTTGCCGTCTGCGACGCGCGGACGTTACATGCGGTAGATCGGCTTGTGAGCCGTATCGAACTCCTCGATCGCCATCCGGCACTGATTATCGACGACGAAGAGCTATGGCTCAGGACAGATGAGAACTTCAGCCGATTTTACTACGACTTCTACCAGACCAAGCCAGCTGCCGTATTCGCGAATGGCCGAGCGGCTCCTGAAGGCCTTCTAGAGCGTCTGGACGGTCTGAGTTTCGAGATGCTCGATGGGCCTTACATCGTTGACACCGAACCGAGCTTTACCGAGATCGAATACAAGTCTTGGCGCTGGTCGATATGGATGCTTGCGTACTTGCCGCCAGAACAGGCGCTGGCCCGTCTTGAGGCGCTGGCTTCGACGATGTTCCGCGGGTTCCTCGGGCCGAACCAGCTTCACGGGCGGATCGGACAGGGCTATCGGCGCGCCGAGCTCGCAGGGGCGGTAATAACGGCAGCGATGAAGCTGCCGAACAAGTCTGGCCTTGAGTTCTTCGACTGGCTGATAGACCGGACACAAGACGAGGCGTTGCTAAAGAGCATTGGCGAACAACGCACACAGCTGATGCGCAGCAATAAGATCGCGTCCCGTTAAGGCCACTAGTGTCAATCTGCCAGGCTGTGGACGCATGCAATAGAAGGTCTATCAAAGGGTCCGGTAGTCGTGATAAATTGGATGCACCGTCTTTACTACGCTCAGCTTGAGCGACGGAACCTTCCATATGTGATTTGGCGCGCTGATCCACTGACAGCGGCGAGATTACCCAGTCTTGGTCTACCAAAGATGACCAATTCGGCCCGTGCGGCATTTCGCGCCGTTGTCCACTATGAACGTCCGACCGGGAACATGTCGGTCGATGCTATTCTACGTCTGGCCGAGGCTCGCGGATACACTGTCCATCCATCGGATTGGATCCCAAAGGCTGACAGCACTAACCACTTCCCTCAGCGCTATCGCCTTTGGGCTGAATGGTTGGCGAACAGGGGCTATGCAGCCTATGGCAATGGTGTGACCTTGACGGTGGCAAACGCTCCAAGGTTTAGCCCTGAAGCCCGCGAGTCCGCATTTGTCGATCTATACCACGCCGACCGAGCGGCTGCCTGCGACCTGCTTTTCAAACTGGCAGAGAGGCATTCGCCAAAACTCTGGCTTGGTCTTTTGAGGGCTCTGGGGCAGCGCGGTTCGTTTTCGGGCAATCACCCCTCTGAAGTTCCGGTCTTGAGGCATCTTTCAGCCCACCCCTCGGAAGATGTCAGGGCAGTTGCCCGCGAAAAACTGCGCACCATGAAGGGTCTCGAGACGATCGAGGCCCATGCCGAACACATCGCATGGCATCTCGAGGTGACAGCGGGCCGGATCAAGGCTGCCTCGCTTCAGCATGCCGACGCCCGCCTTTCCGTGAACTTCGGCTGCACAACCGTAGACGCACTCGCGGCGGCTCTGAATCTCAGTCCGATCGACCTCGTGAAGCGTTGGGACCGCAAGCTCTTCGATACCGACCTCTGGATGCTAATCCTGGAAACCGGCAGTATCGAAGTACGCTCGGCATTTGCCGAACGTCGGCTTGACGAAGGCGATGGTGTCACAGCCAAACTTTTGCGCGGCGCGGCGCGCCCGCTATGGGAGCGCGGGCTCCGCACGACGTTCCAGTCGCCTTACATCTTTTCTGTTTACGAATTCCTCGGGCCCGAGATCGGAACCATCGACTCTAAAGCAATGCTTGAACTTTCAGCCTATCAGACAATGGAACGATCCGTGCTCCAGGAACTCGAGACCGGCCGACTGCCGGTCAACAAAGGCTACGACGAGTTGCGTGTACTTGGCCTTGCTCTCGACAAAGACGCCGCTGCTCAGGTGCTGCGCGAAGCGACCGCGCTCGGCATGTCGGCGGATAATCCGCGCCTGACGATGTTGAAGTTTAATTTGCAACTTTGACCTGCTCGAAGTGGAATTCTGGTCAGGTTGCAGCTCCGCCCCACGCAGCGGTAGGCCACCATCAGCTGCTAATTGCACCTGCTTGACCTATATTGTTAATCTATATCAGTGCCTTAGGTCTGGAAACCGAAGCGGTTCCGGTTAACAGGTCCGGAGAATACCGGCCCTGAGTGACCGCTTCGGAACCTCCTGGCGCCGGAGCCGGTTCACAGCCCATCCCGCATAACCCACGAAAACAACGGAAAAATCAGGCCGCAGCCGGATCAGGAGAGCGCTTTAGCGAGGGCAGGTGGCGGAGTGGAAGGGATTCGAACCCTCGAGACGTTGCCGTCTGCACCCTTAGCAGGGGTGTGCCTTCGACCACTCGGCCACCACTCCGCCGACCCGTTTAAGGAAAGGGGCGTTGGGGGGCAAGGGGGAAGCGTGTGTGGCGGGGTTTTCCTGACAAGGATTTTTCCGGCTCCCGTCGCGGGCTATGGTGCGGGCCGCCGCCTGCGCTGTATTGATGTGCAAAGAACGAGGGCGGTCGCCATTGCTGCGCTGCACCTTCTGACCGGACCAGCCGAATTCCCGCAGGTGATGACCAGTCTTTCGACTGCGAAGGTCACCTTCGTTGATCATGCGAGGACGCAATCAGTGCCGGCGTGGGGCGGCCGAGGGCACGTTGGGTAGCACATCAAACCCTGAACAGAACTAACGTCTAAACAAGGACAAACTGGGGAGCAGGTCACGATACTTGCGACCGCGACCGCCCGAAGACAGCAGGCCTATTCAAGCATTTGAAGCAAAATAATAAACACACAGGCGCCAGGCCCCTTTCGGTCAACCGCTGAACAGGAAGTGCAGCACGTCGCCGTCCTTGACCTCATAGGTCTTGCCTTCCACCCGGAACTTGCCGGCTTCTTTGGCGCCGCTCTCGCCGCCTCCTGCGACATAGTCGTGGTAGGCCACGGTTTCGGCGCGGATGAAGCCCTTTTCGAAGTCGCCATGGATGACGCCTGCCGCCTGAGGCGCCAGCGTGCCTTTCAGGATCGTCCAGGCGCGGGCCTCTTTCGGGCCCACGGTGAAATAGGTCTGCAGACCCAGAAGCGCGTAGCCCGCCTTGATCAGCCGGTCGAGCCCCGCTTCATGCAAGCCCATCTCTTCCAGGAACATTGCAGCTTCGTCTTCGGCCAGCTGGCTGATCTCTTCCTCGATCCGGGCGCTGATCACCACCGACGCCGCGCCTTGCTTTGCGGCCATTTCGGCCACACGGGCAGACTGGGAGTTGCCGGATGCGGCTGAGGCTTCCTCGACGTTGCAGACGTAAAGCACGGGCTTCGAGGTCAACAACTGCAACAGCCGCCATTGCCGCTGGTCGTCATCCGCGACCTGAACCGTCCGCGCCGGCTTGCCCGCCTCAAGCGCCACAAGCGCCTGACGCAGCAGCCGATCCTGATCTGCCGCATCCTTGTCGCCGCCCTTGATCTTGCGGGCAAGGCCGGCCAGCCGACGTTCCACGGACTCGAGGTCCGCAAGCATCAGTTCGGTCTCGATGGTCTCGGCGTCGGCGACCGGGTCGATCCGGCCTTCGACATGGGTGATGTCTCCATCTTCAAAGCAGCGCAGGACGTGGGCAATGGCATCGCATTCGCGGATGTTGGCTAGAAACTGATTGCCCAAGCCTTCGCCCTTCGAAGCCCCCCGCACAAGGCCCGCGATATCGACAAAAGTCATCCGCGTCGGGATGATCTGCTTGGACCCCGCAATCGCCGCCAGCTTTTCCAGCCGGGGGTCGGGGACGGCAACTTCACCCACGTTCGGTTCAATCGTGCAGAACGGGAAATTCGCCGCCTGTGCCGCCGCCGTCCGGGTCAGCGCGTTGAAGAGGGTAGACTTGCCAACGTTCGGCAGCCCGACGATGCCCATCTTGAAACCCATGATACCCTCCAGTGGCGACGTGGCGCTTCTATGCGGCAGCGGGGCAGGGATCAAGCGCGCTGGTTGATTTCCTCGGCCAGACCGTCGCGGGGGGCAGGGTGACGCGTCGCGGTGGCAGGCCGCTTCTCCTACCCCATTGATTTCCGTCACCGCGCCGTGGCACATGGGGGCGGGTTTTCAGGGGGCCTTCATGACACGGATCGACACCACCTTCGCGCGGCTCAAGGCCGAAGGTAAGAAGGCTTTCGTCGCCTATATCATGGGCGGTGACCCGGATGAGGCGACAAGCCTTGCCGTGATGCAGGGCCTGCCTGCTGCCGGGGTGGATATCATCGAACTGGGGATGCCCTTCACGGACCCGATGGCGGATGGCCCGACCATTCAGGCGGCTGGCCAGCGCGCGCTGGAAGGCGGCATGACGATGGACAAGGTCCTTGCCATGGTCCGCGCCTTCCGGGCGGGGGACAATGCCACGCCGATTGTGCTGATGGGCTATTACAACCCGATCTATTCCCGTGGTGTGGACCGGTTCCTGAAGGACGCGATCACTGCCGGAGTTGATGGGCTGATCGTCGTCGACCTGCCCCCGGAAGAGGATGATGAGCTTTGCATCCCCGCCCAGAAGGCCGGCCTGAACTTCATCCGCCTTGCCACGCCCACCACCGATGACAAACGCCTGCCAAAAGTGCTGCAGAACACGTCAGGCTTTGTCTACTATGTCTCGATCACCGGGATAACCGGCGCTGCGGTTGCGCAGGCAACAAACGTGGGGCCCGAGGTTGCCCGGATCAAGCGGTCCACCGACCTGCCGGTGATCGTGGGTTTCGGCATCAACACGCCCGACGCTGCACGGACCATCGCATCCGTCGCGGACGGTTGTGTGGTCGGTTCAGCCATCGTCAAGGACATTGGCAACGGCGTCCCAGTGGCTGAGGTTCTGGCCAAGGTCGCCGCCCTTGCCGCAGGCGCGCATTCGGCCTGAGCGTGCAAACAGGGTTTGTGCCAGCCACCTGAGGCCGGGGGATCCGACTCGGTGGCTGGTCACGCAGCCTGCACGGCGAGGATGTCAGACAGTGCCAGCCAACGCGTCAAGCCCAGTGATGACCTGCAAAAGTGGTGCAGCGTCGAACGTAACCGGTCCCGAAGCCGCCGGGTCGGGCATCGAGATGATGATGTCGTCGATTGCCAGCCCAAGCTCTTTTGCAGCCTGGATCACGGGGGCATCCTGGCCTTGCGACAGCAGGTCAATCTGGTTGCGGGCAACCAGCAGCATGGCCCAAGCGTCTTGATAGTTCTGCACCTCGGTCGGCCCGGCCGGGTTGATTTCGCCGACAACCGCACGGGTCTGGTCGGCGATGGACGCCACCAAGTCCTGCACGGACGGTCGCAGCGTCGACCGAGCGCCCATGATGGCTGCCACGGCCGCAGTATAGGCGGCAGTCACTGTTGCGCTGTCGCCCCCGGCCTCAAGCGCGACAAGCTGGGCCTCGAAATCGGCGATCCCAGCCTTTGCCAGCCCGTCCTTGATCATCGGGTAGGTCTCTGCCCGAGGATGGGTGAAATGCGATCCGGACGGATTGGTCAACCCGTCTGCAAGGAACAGCATTCCAAGCTGCAGATCGCTTTCGATCTTGGCGAGACCGGTCAGCAGCGGGACCACTTCAGGGTTCGACACCTCGCCTTCAACAAGGACTGGCCCGGCAAGGGTTCCGGGGTGAAGCGGCAGGTCTGCCCGGAACGCCTGCGCGCTGGTATCAGCGCCGGTCAGCGCAAGGGCGGTCGCCAGCACCAAGGCTGGAGGAAGCGATAGTCTGTGGAAGGTTGTCGGCATGAAGGTCCTCGAATTGACTGGGGCGGCCATGGGGCCGATGGACGAAGCTGTGCACACGAAAGCCGGAGAACAGACGCCAGGTCGCCCGCCGGAAACTGGTTCTTCGTCACCGTGGATGCCGCGAGATTGTGACGGCATTGCGGTACAACTTCGGCAATAGAAGGCGCACCCACCATACAACCTGCAGCAGGCCTTGCGGCCCGCCCTGCTACCTTCGCGCTGGCCTTCATCACCGCAACGGGCCATGGTGTTGGAGCCCCTGAATGAGGGCTGGGAAAGCGCGGACATGGACAGGATCGCTCAACTTGCAGGGCTGGACACGCTGCCTGCCGATGTGGCCAAGGCGCTGATTGCGGGCAGCAAGGTCGTGCATCTACCCGCTGGAGCCCGCGTATTCGAACCAGGCCAGCACGCGGACAATTTTCTTCTGCTTCTGTCGGGTACGGTGCGGGTGCAGCAAAGGTCCGAAACCGGGCGCGAGGTCTTTCTCTACCGGGTGAACGCGGGCGAAAGCTGTGTTCTGACCACCGCCTGCATGCTGGCCGACGAAGACTACGCCGCCGAGGGCCTGACCGAGACTGAGGTTGACGCGCTGGTCATTCCCCGCAGTGTCTTTGACGATCTGGCCGGCCGGTCCGCGATCTTTCGCAGCTTCATCTTCCGGGCCTATTCGCGGCGGATCGCGGACCTTTTCAGCCTGATCGACGATATCGTGTTCCAGCGGGTTGATGTCCGGCTGGCCGCCCGCCTCCTGGACCTTGCGCAGGACGGAAGTGTGCAGGCCACGCATCAAGTGCTGGCCGTGGAACTTGGCACCGCGCGCGAGGTGATCTCGCGCACGTTGGGCGAGTTTCAGCGCAGGGCTTGGGTGGAGCAGGCACGCGGCGTGATCCGCATCCTTGACCGGGGCGGGTTGGAGCGTCTGGCGCGGTCAGTGACCTAGTCACCGTCACATGCCGCAGGCCTGTGGCATGTTGGGTCATCGGATGATTCTCGAAAGGAGAACGACATGACCAGGAATATGGGATCGATCGACCGGGGCCTGCGCGCGCTTGTGGGCTTGGCGCTTCTGGCTGGGGCCTTCCTGCTTGGCTGGTTCGGGGGCTGGATGGTCTGGGCGGCGGCGGCAGTTGGGGTTATCATGCTGGCCACAGCCGCGATGGGCAATTGCCCGGCCTACAGCATCGTGGGGATCAAGACCTGCAAAACCTGAGGATGGAATGGTAACTGACTTTACGCCCCTGCAATCGTTGGGTGGCGGGGCGCTGATAGGCCTCGCCGCCGTTTTGTTGATGGCGCTGCACGGGCGTATTCTGGGGGCCACGGGCATCCTGGGCGGGCTGTTGCGGTTTGATGATCTGGCCGACTGGCGGTTGAAGGCGGCGCTTCTGGTCGGCATGGCCCTGGGGCCGCTGGTTCTGCTGTGGCTGACCGGGTCCGTGCCAGTGGTGAATATTCCCGTTTCTCCGCTTGCCATCGTCCTTGGTGGCGTGGTGGTCGGGATCGGGGTCAGCTACGGCGGCGGCTGCACCTCGGGGCACGGGGTCTGCGGCAATGCCCGCTTCTCGCGCCGGTCGATGGTGGCGACGATCACCTTCATGGCCACGGCCTTTGCCACCGTCTACGTCACCCGCCACCAGATCGGGGCCTGAGATGCGCATTTTCTCGGCACTCGTCATCGGGATGATCTTCGGCATCGGGATTGCCGTTTCCGGCATGATGAACCCGGCCAAAGTGTTGAATTTCTTCGACCTGGCCCAGATTGCCCAAGGCACCTGGGACCCAAGCCTTGCCTTCGTCATGGGCGGTGCGCTGGCGGTGGCCATTCCCGGCTACCGGCTGGTGCTTGGCCGCCGTGCCCTCCGATCCGCCCCACTGCTGGCCGACCGGTTCGTTCTGCCCGACACCCGCGTGATCGACCGCCGCCTCGTGCTGGGGTCGGCCACCTTCGGCATCGGCTGGGGGATCGCTGGATTCTGCCCCGGCGGCGCACTGCCTGCCCTTGGCACAGGCGAGCCCGAGGCGTTTCTGTTCGTCGCCGCCCTTATCGGCGGCCTCTTGCTGGCGCGTGTCCTGCAAGCCCGCAGCCTGCAATCCAAACCTGCTACCTGAGCCTGCACTCAAGGAGGCCACCATGATCGACATGACCATCAAACCCAAGGTGACGGGCTTTTTCGATGCCGCCACCAACACCATCAGCTATGTGGTCCAGGACCCAGCGTCCAAAGCCTGCGCCATCGTCGATAGCGTCATGGACATCGACTACGCCGCCGGGCGCATCACCTATGACCATGCCGATACGATCATCGCCTTTGTCCGTGACAATGGCCTGACCGTCGACTGGCTGATCGAAACCCATGTCCACGCCGACCATCTGTCCGCCGCGCCCTACATCCAGTCGGCGCTGGGCGGCAAGATCGGCATCGGGCGCAACATCACCATGGTGCAGGATACCTTCGGCAAGATCTTCAACGAAGGGACCGAGTTTCAGCGCGACGGGTCACAGTTCGACCGCCTCTTTGACGACGGCGACACCTACACCGCCGGCACCATGACCTGCGAGGCGATCCATACCCCCGGCCATACCCCCGCCTGCATGACCCACATCATGGGCGATGCGGCCTTTGTCGGCGATACGCTCTTCATGCCCGACGGCGGGTCCGCCCGCGCCGACTTTCCCGGCGGCGATGCGGGCCAGCTTTACGACAGCATCCAGCGCGTCCTGTCTCTGCCTGACGACATGCGCCTGTTCATGTGCCATGACTACGGGCCAAACGGCCGCGACATCGCCTATGAAACCACCGTGGCCGAAGAAAAGGCCCATAACATCCACATCAGCGGCAAGACGCGAGAGGAGTTTGTCAAGCTCCGCACCGCCCGCGATGCGACGCTGGCCATGCCAAGGCTGATCATCCCGTCGCTTCAGGTGAACATGCGCGGCGGTGAACTTCCCCCGCCTGACGAAGACGGCAAGCGCTACCTCAAGGTGCCGCTGAACGGCCTGTGATCCTGCCTTGAAAGCAGGCATCTGCACCACGGGCTGACGTTCGACCCCGCAAAGCGTTTGACTTCGCCCCGGCGCGGCACAACCTTCCCGGTAACACCGGGGAAAACGATGAAACACCGCTTCTGGGCCGACTACACCGCGCGCGACTTCGCCGCCCTGCCGCGCGACCGGCTGATTGCAATCCTGCCCGTGGGTGCCGTGGAACAACACGGGCCGCACCTGCCACTCAGCGTCGATCAGGCGATCCTTGACGGCATCCTTGCCGCGACCGTTCCGCTGATCCCCGATGACCTTCCCGCGCTGATCCTGCCCACCTTGCCGGTGGGCAAGTCCGATGAACACTCCGCCTATCCCGGCACGCTGACCTTTTCGGCGGCGACCCTTATGGCGATGTGGTCCGACATCGGCGCATCCGTGGCCCGGGCCGGGGTGCGCAAGCTGGTAATCCTGAACTCCCACGGGGGGCAGATCGCCCCGATGGACATCGTCGCCCGCGACTTGCGGCTGCGCCACAAGATGATGGTGGTCGCCGCCAACTGGTTTGCCATGGGAATGCCGGAGGGTCTGTTCACGGCCGAGGAAAACCGCTTCGGCATCCATGCCGGCGACATGGAAACCTCGGTCATGCGCGCGCTGCATCCGGGGTTGGTGCAGATGGACCGCGCCCGCGACTTCCGCCCATTGGTCGCGGAAATGGCCAAGGATAACAAGCATCTGGGGCTGACCCCCGCCGGAAAACTCGCCTGGGCCGCGCAGGACATGCACACCGCCGGGGCCTGCGGCAACGCCTCACTGGCGACGGTGGAAAAGGGCCGGCAGGTCATCGACCACGCCGCCCGCCAGATCGTGACGCTGCTGGGGGAAGTGCACCGGATGCCGCTGGACTATCTTGACCACACGCCGGACCCTGACGCGCAATGATCCTGCAGGATGTGAACCTTGACGGCCAGACCGTCCGGCTGACCTTGGCCAAAGGGCGGATTGCCGCTATTGAGCCGACCCCCGGCCCGGCAACGCAAACCGTGCTCCCACTGCCAGTGGAACCCCACGTCCATCTGGACAAGACCGGCACCATCTTTCGCTGCCGCGCCAAGGCCCCCGGCCTGTTCGGCGCGATCGAGGCGATGGCGCAGGACAAGGCCAACTGGACCGCCGCCGACCTGCGCAACCGGATCAGTGCGGGGATGGAGGAGGCCTGGACTGCCGGTTGCCGCGCGATCCGCAGCCACATCGACTGGAACGACCCTGCTGTCCCCCTCGCCTGGGACATCGCGGCCGAGGTCGCGCAGGATTGGGCCGCCCGGATGCCGCTGATCCGGTCCTCGCTGTCGGGGATCGACCTGCTGGGCGACCCTGACGTAGGCCCGCACATCGCCGCCCGCGTGGCGCAGGACGGGCAGGTTCTGGGTGCCTTCATCTACCGCCACCCCGACCTTGAAACTCGTATCCCCTTTGTCTTCGACCTTGCGGAACGCTTTGGGCTGATGCTGGATTTCCACGTCGACGAAGGGCTGGACATCGAAGCGACCGGCCTTGACCTCATCGTGGCCGAGGCGACGCGCCGTGGCATGGGAACCCGCGTGCTTTGCGGCCATGCCTGCTCACTCTCCATTCGCCCCGACGCCGACCGCGCGATGGACGCGCTCGCCCGGTCGGGAATGGCGCTGACGGTGATGCCGACAACCAACCTCTACCTGCAGGACATGACCCCCGGCCGCAGCCCGCGCCTGCGCGGCCTTGCCCCAGCGCAAGACCTGCGGGCGGCGGGGGTGCCAGTCCTCCTTGGCACGGACAACGTCTGCGATCCCTTCTATCCGATGGGCCTTCACGACCCCATGGAAAGCCTGCGTCTTGCCACCCTTGCCGCCCATCTTGCCCCCGGTGAATGGGTAGACGCCATCACCGATGCCCCCGCCCGCGCGCTTGGCCTAGCGCCCCAGCGCCCTGCGGTGGGTGAGGCTGCCGATTTCCTCCTCCTCCCCGCGCCCGATGTTTTGGCCGCCCTCGCCCGCCCGGGCGTGCCGCGTCAGGTGATCCGGGGCGGTGTCCTCCAAACCTAAGGTGCCCCGATGACTGTTCCGCTGGAAAAGATGACCGCCTTCCGCGCCATGATTGCTGAGGTTCCGGTCAACGACGATCCGAAATACGTCCTCGCCAAATCGCGCGACTACTATTGGTACTCGCCAATCCTGAAGGATCAGCTTGACGCGATGACGGGTCAGATCGTTGTCCAACCCCGGACCGAAGCCGAGGTCATCACCGTCGCGGCCGCCTGCGCAAAGCTGCGGATTCCCCTGACGCTTCGGGGCGGTGGAACCGGCAACTACGGTCAGTGCGTCCCGATGGAGGGCGGCGTGGTGATGGAGATGACCAAGCTGGACCGGATCATCGAGATCACCCCGGGACGGGTGGTGTGCGAGGCAGGCGCGCGCATCGAAAAGGTCGAACATGCGGTGGCGGAAACCGGGCAGATGCTGTCGATGTTCCCCTCGACCAAGCGGCTGGCGACGATGGCGGGCTTCGTCTCGGGCGGGTCCGGGGGCATCGGATCGCTGAAGAACGGCATGCTGCGGGACGGGACGAACATCACCTACGTCCGGCTGGTCACGGTGGAGGAGGAGCCGCGCGTGATCGAGCTGCGGGGGCCCGAGATCCTGAAGGTCCAGCACGCCTACGGTACCAACGGCATCATCACCGCGCTGGACTATGGCCTGACCCCGGCGGTCGACTACTTGCAGGTGGTGGCCCTGTTCGACGGATACGACGTCGCGCTGCGGGCGAGTGTCGAGGCTGAGACTCGGGGCATCGAAAGCTTCCTCCTGACCGTCTGCGAACGCCGTTTTTCCCGGTTCTACAAGAAGTTCGCCGCCATCTTCCCCCCCACCCACGACGCGATCTTCGCCATGGTCGCCCCCTCCAGCCTCGACGCCTACAAGACCCTCGTGGCCGACCACGGCGGCACAGTCGTGCTGGTGAAAACCGACGCCGAGATGGACGCGGCTGGCCTTCCCCCCGTCTGGGAATGCGGCTGGAACCACACCACCCTGCAGGCCCTGAAAGTAGAGCCGGGCATCTGGACCTACCTTCAGGTCGCCTACGCGCCCCCCCTCGACTTCGCCCTTTGTCAGCGCCAGCTGGAGCGCTATGGCGAGGAGATCTACTGGCACCACGAAACCGCAAGGATGGGGGGAGAGGTCCATTTCTTCGCCCTGCCCATCGTCCGCTGGACCTCGAAGGACCGGATGTATCAGATCATCGCCGAGCTGGAGGCCGAGGGCTGCGCGATCTACGACCCCCATGCGATCACGATTGAGGATGGGGGGATGAAGGCGATCGACACCACCCAGATCGACTTCAAGCGGGAGGCCGACCCGCATGGGCTGATGAACCCCGGCAAGACCCGGGGCTGGTCGGCGGAGATGGCCCGGTAGGAGGGTGTCCCGGGCAGGGACAGCTGGGGGCCACAAGGGATTCCAAGGGGTTGGAGGGGGGCGTTGAGGGGTTGTTAGGGGACTGCGGGGATATGTCCGCAATGCGTCTCCCCGGCTGCAAAGCGCACAATTAGCATGCTTGCTGAGGCGCTGGAGAATATGCTTGCAGCTAAGCAAGCATTTCGTATAGAGTCGCTTCAGCAAGCATGGAGGCGGTATGTCAGATTCCATTCAGAGTAAGGGCGGTCAGGCGCGTGCCGAACGCCTAACATCCGAGGAGCGCAAGTCGATCGCATCACAGGCTGCCGCCGCGCGATGGGCGAAGATACGCAGTTCGGACGCGGCGGCCGAGACGGACGGCGTGCTTACCATTGGTGACGTTGACCTCGAAGTTTATGTTCTCAACGACAAGCGGCGAGTAATAAATAAGAAGGCAATGGCAGGTGCTCTCCACCTCCAATCCAAGGGTGGCAACGCTTTTTTGAGGACAATGTCCCGACAGGGTATTCAAGCGGTCCTCTCTGATGACCTTAAGCGAAAGATAGACAACCCCGTTGTGTTTAAGACACTCACCGGTGGTTCTGCTGATGGTTATGAGGCCGAAGTTCTCATTGAAGTTTGCGATGCACTAATTGAAGCGCGGAACCAGTCCAGACTTTTGCCGTCTCAATCGTTTCTCGCTATGCAGGCCGAAATTATTGTACGTGCAGCCGCTAAGATCGGCATTTTGGCGCTCGTTGACGAAGCGACTGGATATCAGAATAAGACGAAGGACGAGTACAGGCGACTTTTCGATTCCTTTATTAGAAAGGAATTCTTACAGTGGGAGAAAGAGTTCCCTGAAAAGTTTTTCGAGATGGTTTACCGAATTTATGGCTTGAAGCGACAGAAGCCGGACACTTCTAAGCATCCACAGTTCTTTGGTAAGTTCATCCGCAAGTATGTCTATTACCCCCTTGCTCACAGCAATGGAGCTATCCTGGAGCAACTAAGTGAAAAGAATCCTGTGGTCTACGTTGGTGGCGGAAGAAAGTACAAGTTCTTTCAGTTTCTTACTGAAGAAGTTGGAATGCCTGCGTTCCGACAGCATTTGTGGCAAGTCGTCGGTATAGGACAGGCAGCACGAGACAAGGTTCAATTTGACCGCCTCTTCTACTCGGCGTTCCCAGAAGCGATACCAAAGAAGAATAGTGATCAACTAGACTTCTTTGGCGATTTCTAAAGCCAGGAAAGGATAGGGTTATGTCAAAGGTCAAAGGAAGGAATGATGGTCCTGGAGGCCGGAACGAGCATTATGACGTGGGATCTCGCAAAAATGTACCTCGTCGGAACATTGTTGCGGAAGTCAAACGGGGTGAGCATCCTGATACGCACGTCGTAAAGATCAATGACCGAGAGTACGCGCGAGACAATCCTGACAGGTCAAAGTCGGACAACGTGAACAGGGAAAAGTAGCCTCACCCCTGCAACGTCCTAACCCCATACCCTTCGCCCCGGGCCTTCATCGCCGCCACTGCCGCAATACTTGCCGCAGCGGTGGTGAAATACGGGATCTTGTCCATCAGCGCGACGCGGCGGATGTCGCGGCTGTCCGAAACAGCCTGCGTGCCCTCGGTCGTGTTCATCACCAAAGCGATGTCGTTGTTTTTCAGGCGGTCCACGATGTTCGGGCGGCCTTCGTAGACTTTGGCGACGGCCTCGGTCGGCACGCCTGCGCCGGCCAGCCATTTCGCGGTGCCCTTGGTGGCGACGATCGTGAAGCCCATCGCCACAAGGTCGCGGGCGGCGGTGGCGAGGGCCTCGGTCTTGTCCATGTCCTTGACGGACAGGAACACACGGCCGGTTTCGGGCAGGATCGTGCCGGCGCCCATCTGGGCCTTGAGGAAGGCCAAAGCGAAGGTGCGGTCCCAGCCCATCACCTCACCGGTGGAGCGCATTTCCGGGCCAAGGACGGGGTCGACGCCGGGGAAGCGGGCGAAGGGCAGGACGGCCTCCTTGACGCTGAACCACGGGGTGATCGGGTCGGCGAGGGTGTTGGCATCGGCAAGCGGCAGGTCGGTATCGGGACCGACGCCGGCGGGGTAGGGGGCGCGGAGGGGGAAGTTCGACAGCGGCTCACCCGCCATCAGGCGCGCGGCGATGGAGGCGATGGCAGAGTCGGTGGCCTTGGCGACGAAGGGCACAGTGCGGCTGGCGCGGGGGTTGACTTCAAGGACGTAGATCGTGCCGTCCTTGATCGCGAATTGTACGTTCATCAACCCGACGACGTTGAGGGCGAGGGCCATCTGGACGGTCTGGCGTTTCAGTTCCTCAATAATCTCTGGCGTCAGGGAATGGGGCGGCAGGCAGCAGGCCGAATCGCCGGAGTGGACGCCAGCCTCTTCGATATGTTCCATGATTCCAGCCACATGCACGGATTTACCGTCGCTTAACGCATCGACGTCAACCTCGATGGCGGCGGAAAGGTATGAGTCGAGCAGGACGGGGCTGTCGCCCGACACCTGCACGGCGGTGGTGATGTAGCGTTCCAGTTGGGCGTCGTCGCGGATGATCTCCATCGCGCGGCCGCCAAGGACGAAGGAGGGGCGGATGACAAGCGGGTAACCGACATCGGCAGCGACCTTGAAGGCTTCATCCCGGCTGCGGGCGGTGCCGTTGTGGGGCTGCTTGAGGTTCAGCTCGTGCAGAAGCTGCTGGAAGCGTTCACGGTCTTCGGCAAGGTCGATGGCGTCGGGCGTGGTGCCAAGGATCGGGATCCCCTCGGCGTGGAGGGCGTTGGCAAGCTTCAGGGGCGTCTGGCCGCCAAACTGGACGATGACGCCGTGCAGGGTGCCGTTTTCCTGTTCGACGCGCAGGATTTCGAGGACGTGTTCGAGGGTAAGTGGTTCGAAATACAGGCGGTCAGAGGTGTCATAGTCGGTAGAGACAGTCTCGGGGTTGCAGTTGACCATGATGGTTTCATAGCCCGCCGCCGTCAGGGCATAGCAGGCGTGGACGCAGCAATAGTCGAACTCGATCCCCTGGCCGATGCGGTTGGGGCCGCCGCCAAGGATGACGACCTTTTTCGCCGTTGTGGGCCGGGATTCGCATTCTACGTCGCCCATCGCGGGGTGTTCGTAGGTGGAATACATGTAGGGGGTCTGCGCCTCGAACTCCGCCGCGCAGGTGTCGATCCGCTTGAAGACGGCGGTGACGCCAAGGCGCTGGCGGGCGCGGCGGACCTGCGCCTCGTCCCGACCGGTGAGTTTGGCAAGGCGGGCGTCGGTGAAGCCCATCATCTTGAGCGCGCGCAGGGCTTCAGGGTTGGTGGGCAGGCCGTCCTTGCGGATGGTTGCCTCGGTGTCGATGATCTCGCGGATGCGGGACAGGAACCAGGGGTCGAAGGCGGTGATCTGGTTGATCTCGTCATTCGTCAGCCCGTGGCGCATGGCCTGGGCGATCACCCGCAGACGGTCTGGCGTGGCCTGGCTGAGGGCCTTGGACACCGCGGCGCGGGTGTTCGGGTCGAGGTCCCGGGTCACGCCAGGGACGGGGTTTGCGGTGACGCCGGGGATCGCGATTTCGTCAAAGCCGGTCAGGCCGGTTTCCAGCGATGCCAGCGCCTTTTGCAGCGATTCATGGATGGTGCGGCCAATCGCCATCGCCTCACCCACCGATTTCATCGCAGTGGTCAGGTTGGGTTCGCTGCCTGGGAATTTCTCGAACGCAAAGCGCGGGATCTTGGTCACGACATAGTCGATGGAGGGTTCAAAGCTGGCGGGCGTGACCTTGGTGATGTCGTTGTCCAGCTCATCCAGCGTGTAACCGACCGCCAGTTTCGCCGCGATCTTGGCAATCGGGAAACCGGTGGCCTTTGATGCCAGCGCCGAGGACCGCGACACGCGCGGGTTCATCTCGATCACCACCATGCGGCCGTCGGCGGGGTTGATCGCCCACTGGACGTTCGACCCGCCGGTTTCCACCCCGATCTCACGCAACACGGCAATGCTGCCGTTGCGCATGATCTGGTATTCCTTGTCGGTCAGCGTCAGCGCGGGGGCGACGGTGATACTGTCGCCGGTGTGCACGCCCATCGGATCGACGTTTTCGATGGAGCAGACGATGATGGCATTGTCGGCCTTGTCGCGGACCACCTCCATCTCGAATTCCTTCCAGCCCAGAAGGGATTCGTCGACCAGAACCTGCGCCACGGGCGAGGCTTCAAGCCCGGACCGCACAATCGCCTCATAGTCGTCGCGGTTGTAGGCCACGCCGCCCCCGGTGCCGCCAAGGGTGAAGGCGGGGCGGATGATGGCGGGCAGGCCCACATATTCGATGGCGGCAATCGCCTCGGCCACACCAGCGGCGATGTCATACTTGCCCGAGGGCAGTTTCGGCGCGGCGATGATCGTGGCCTTGGGGTTTTCCAGACCGATCCGGTCCATCGCCTCACGGAACAATTTGCGATCTTCTGCCATTTCGATGGCTTCGCGCTTGGCACCGATGAGCTCCACGTTGAACTTTTCCAACACGCCCATGTCGGCCAAGGCCAGCGCGGTGTTCAGGCCGGTCTGCCCGCCCATCGTCGGAAGGATCGCGTCGGGGCGTTCCTTTTCGATGATCTTGGCCACGACTTCGGGCGTGATTGGCTCGATATAGGTGGCATCCGCAAGGCCCGGATCGGTCATGATCGTCGCGGGGTTGGAGTTCACCAAGATGACCCTGTAGCCTTCTTCGCGCAGCGCCTTGCAGGCTTGGGCACCCGAGTAGTCGAACTCGCAGGCCTGACCGATGACGATGGGGCCCGCGCCGATGATCATGATCGAGTGGATATCGGTCCGCTTCGGCATGGTCAGCCCCCATCTATCGCGCAAAATTGTGCGGGTTATAGACAGAAGCCGGGGGGGCGCAAGGGGCAAACCAAGCGGCCCCCCGGCTGTTCGGGCGTGTCGCATCCGGGCGCTGGCAGGGCGGGAAATGGGCTGGCGCGGTCCGGATGATCGGCCTATCTGGACCTTGGGGCAACGGGGGCGCGCGGTGATCCTTCTGGAACATGGTCCGGCGGACAGACCGGCGCTGTTTGAAGCGCCGCGCCGGGTGATTGCCGCCTGGTCCCCGGCGGAGGTTCTGCCAGCGCTGAAGCGGGCCGAGGCGGCACGGGCCAAGGGCGCCTGGATCGCGGGCTATGTCGCCTATGAGGCGGGCTTTGTGCTGGAACCAAAGCTGGCGCATCTGATGCCGCGCAAACGCCCCGGGCCGTTGCTGGCGCTTGGCATCTTTGACAGGCCGCAGGACGCCGGGCCGCTTCTGGCCCGAGCGGCGGATGAGGGGCGCGCGACCACGATGACCCCGCCGGAACCCATGGTCAGCCGCCGCGCCTATGGCATTGCGGCAAGGCGGGTGTTCGACTGGATCGCCGCCGGCGACTGCTATCAGGTGAACCTGACCTTTCCGATGGCGGCGCGCTTGGTCAAGGGCACCCCTCTGGGCCTGTACGGCGCGTTCCGGCGCACGGGGGCGGTGGGGCACGGGGCCTATGTCGATCTGGGCGCGGGGCCGGTGGTGGTATCCCGCTCGCCCGAGTTGTTCTTCAAGGTCAAGGGCGGCCGGATCATCACCCGCCCGATGAAGGGCACGCGGCCGCGCGGCAAGGATGCGGCAGAGGATGCGGCAATTGTTGCCGGGCTGCTGGCCAATGAAAAGGACCGGGCGGAAAACCTGATGATCGTGGACCTTCTGCGCAACGATATCAGCCGCTTGGCGCGGGTGGGGTCGGTCAGGGTTCCGGCGCTGTTTGCGATTGAAAGCTATTCGACGGTGCATCAGATGACCTCGACCGTCGAAGGCGTGCTGGAGGGGCCGCCGTCGCTGCCCGGGCTGATGACGGCGCTGTTCCCCTGCGGGTCCGTCACCGGCGCGCCAAAGATCCGCGCGATGGAGATCATCCGCGAGGTGGAGCCGCACGCACGTGGCGTCTATTGCGGCGCGGTGGGCTGGATGTCGCCCGACGGCGATGCCGATTTCAGCGTGGCGATCCGGACGCTGTCGGTCAGCGGGTCCGAGATCGTGATGAATGTGGGTGGCGGGCTGACCCACGGGTCGACCGCTGACGGCGAATGGGAGGAGGCGCTGTGGAAAGCGCGCTTCGTGAAGGCGGCCGTCAGCCGGGGCTGAGGCTGATTGAGACGATGCTCTGGGACGGCCAAGCCGCACCGCGCTGGACGCTGCATCTGGCGCGGCTGCAGCGCAGTGCGGCGCTGCTGGGCTGGGCGTGTCCTGCAATTGCGCCGGAAGGCCCTGACCACCCCGCCCGCCTGCGCTTGACGCTGGACAGTGCGGGGGCGGTGGAGTGGCAAGCGGCAGCCTTGCCGGCCCCGAAGGCTGAGTGGCGGATCGGCCTGTCCCGTGCGCGCCTTGCGTCTGATGACCCTTGGCTGGGGGTAAAATCGACAAACCGTGCCGTCTATGACCGGACGCGCGCTGCCCTGCCGGAGGGGCTGGACGAGATGGTGTTCCAGAACGAGCGCGGCGAAGTCTGTGATGGCACCATCACCACCGTGTTCTTTGACCGGGGGCAGGGAATGCGGACGCCGCCCTTGGCTTCGGGCCTGCTGCCGGGGGTCCTGCGCAGCGAGATCGGCTGCGCGGAGGAGGTGCTGATGGCTGCCGACCTGCCACATGTCCGGCTTTGGGTTGGAAATGCGGTGCGGGGGCTGATCCCCGGCATTTTCTGTCCTTAAATATCCCCGCCGGAGGCTTCTGCCGCCAGCCGCAGGAGCCTCCGGCGGGGATATTTGAAGACAGAAAATGGCTTGGGGTTGACTTGGGGGCCCGGGCGCGGTGTATCGGCGCGATCAGATGAAAAGCCCTCGGAAGGGGAACGGAAATGCACGCCTACCGCAGCCATACTTGCGCAGACCTGAACACCGCCCATGTCGGGCAGGAGGTGCGGCTGGCCGGTTGGGTCCACCGGGTGCGGGACCATGGCGGGGTGTTGTTCATCGACCTGCGCGACCATTACGGGATCACTCAGGTGATTGCGGACGGTGACAGTGCCGCTTTCGCGGACATCGAGAAGGTCCGCGCCGAATGGGTGGTGCGGATCGACGGGCGGGTGAAGGCACGGGATGCGGCCTTGGTGAACCCAAAGCTCTCGACCGGCGAGATCGAGGTTTACGCCACCGGGCTGACCGTTCTGGGGGCGGCGGACGAGCTGCCGATGCCGGTCTTTGGCGATGTGGATTACCCCGAGGAGACGCGGCTGACCTACCGCTTCCTCGACCTGCGGCGCGAGAAGCTGCACCGCAACATGATGCTGCGGTCGAACGTGGTGCGGTCGATCCGTAACCGGATGTGGGATCAGGGCTTCAACGAGTTCCAGACGCCGATCATCACAGCGTCGTCCCCCGAAGGCGCGCGGGACTTTCTGGTGCCGTCGCGGCTGCATCCGGGCAAGTTCTACGCCCTGCCGCAAGCGCCCCAGCAGTTCAAGCAGCTGATCATGGTGGCGGGCTTTGACCGCTATTTCCAGATCGCGCCCTGTTTCCGGGACGAGGACCCCCGCGCCGACCGGTCGCCCACCGACTTCTACCAGCTTGATATCGAGATGAGTTTTGTCGAGCAGGAAGACGTCTTCGCCGCCGTGCAGCCGGTGGTACAGGGGATTTTTGAGGAGTTCGCGCCGGGGAAGACCGTCTACTCCGACTGGACCCGCATTGCCTATCGCGACAGCCTGAAGTGGTATGGCAGCGATAAGCCGGACCTGCGCAACCCGATCCGGATGCAGGATGTGAGCGACCATTTCCGCGGCTCGGGCTTTGCGATCTTCGCCAAGCTTCTGGAGCAGGAGGGCAACGAGGTTCGTGCCATCCCTGCGCCGAAGGGGCCGTCGGGCGAACCTGTGGGGCGCAAGTTCTGTGACCGGATGAACGCATTCGCCCAGCAGCAGGGGCTGCCGGGGATGGGGTATATCTTCTGGCGTGAGGCCGAGGATGGGTCGGGCATGGAAGCCGCCGGGCCCTTGGCCAAGAACATCGGGCCAGAGCGGACCGAGGCGATCCGGCTGCAGTTGGGACTGGAGAAGGGCGACGCTGCCTTCTTCCTTGGCGGCAAGCCCGAGACGTTCGAGGCCATCGCGGGCCGCGCGCGGAATGTCATTGGCGAGGAACTTGGGCTGACCGAGAAGGATTGCTTCAAGTTCGCCTGGATCGTCGATTTCCCGATGTATGAAAAGACCGACGACGGGAAGATTGACTTCAGCCACAACCCCTTCTCGATGCCGCAGGGCGGCTTGGAGGCGTTGCAGGGCAACCCGCTGGACGTCTATGCCTACCAGTATGACCTTGCCTGCAACGGCTATGAACTCATCAGTGGTGGCATCCGCAACCATAAGCCGGAAATCATGTACAAGGCGTTTGAGCTGGCGGGTTACCCGAACAGTGAGGTGGACAAGCGCTTTGGCGGGATGGTCAAGGCGTTCAAGTACGGCGCGCCGCCCCACGGTGGTTGTGCGGCGGGCATCGACCGGATCGTGATGCTGCTGGCGGATGAGCCGAACATCCGCGAGGTCATCATGTTCCCGATGAACCAGCGCGCCGAGGATATGCTGATGAACGCGCCAAGCGAGCCCACGAACGAACAACTGCGCGAATTGCGTTTGCGCGTCGTGCCGAAGGACAGCTGATGTATCAGGCCTCGGTCCCCGTCTTCCGCCACTACCTTGCCCGGGTTTCCGACATGGTAGAGCGGGCGGGGCCCGAAGCGCTGAATACCCAGATTGCCGATGCCTTTCCCGCCGCACAGCAGTTCGCCACGGCGGCCGGGTATTCCTTGCGCATCGCCTGCCCTCTGGCGGGGCGTGAGGTGCCAAGCCTGCCAGCCGCCCTTGGGCCACGGCTGGCCGTCGCGCGGGCGATGCTTGGGGCGATGTCCCCGGCCGATTTTGACGGGGCTGAGGGGCGGATCATCCGGCACCATGCGGGCTTTGCCGAACTGGAGCAGACCGGGGCCGATTTCCTGTACCTGTACGGGCTGCCGAATTTCTTCTTTCACCTGACCATGGGCTATGCCGCGCTGCGGTCTGCAGGGGTGCCGCTTGGCAAGGCCGATTTCGATGGCTTCCACAGCTATCCCGACGGGTTCAGCTACTAAGGCAGTTGCCAGCGGCCTTGCGCGCCGAACCCCGCCCGGCATAGCCTTTGCGCCTGTGCAGGGGGGAGGGTGACGTGACCGAAGCCAGACTGGGTGAGCCGATTGCCAACTGGACGCCGCCACGGCGACCGGACATGGCTGCGATGGACGGCCGCCATGTGCGGCTGGAACCCCTTGTGGCCGACCAGCACGCCTTCGATCTGCATGCGGCGTTTTCCGGGCATGACGCGCTTTGGGATTATATGCCTTACGGGCCCTTTGCGTCAGCCTCGGCCTATCATCGCTGGGCGCGTGAGCGGGAAGCGGGTGAGGACCCGCGCTTTTTCGTTCTACGGGACGCCGTTACCGGGAAATGCGGCGGCATCGCCAGCTACCTGCGAATCGCCCCCGAGGCGGGGTCGATCGAGGTGGGCAACATCTGCATCGCGCCCGTGATGCAGCGTGGGATCGCTGTGACCGAGGCGATGTTCCTGATGATGGCTTGGGCGTTTCGGGCTGGCTACCGTCGGTACGAATGGAAGTGCAACGCGCTGAACCTGCCGTCACGCCGGGCAGCGCAGCGGTTGGGGTTCAGTTTCGAAGGCGTGTTCCGCAACCACATGGTGGTCAAGGGGCGCAACCGGGACACGGCGTGGTTTTCGGTGATCGACAGCGAATGGCCCGCCTTGTCCGAGGCGTTCTCGGTGTGGCTTTCGCCGGGGAACTTCGACCCTGCTGGGCGGCAGCGAGAGCGGCTTTCAGACCTTACGCGGTTGGTGCGGTCTGCGGGCGATCCGGCGCTAGTGGACTGAGGTCACGTTTGGGTCCGGATTCAGGCAACGGTTGGCGACTGAGCCAGCCGTGCGGTGACCAGTCGGGCAAGGGCGACTTGGCCGGGGCCGGTTGACGCGGCCAGGGCGGCGGCCTCCAGCGCGCCGTCACCGGCAGAGCGCCCAAGGCTGCGCAGGAACCCGGTGGCATAGCTGCCGTCTGCGCCGCCAATCAGCGGCGAGGCCCGGGCCAGATCATCGCGGAAGGCCAGCGGGTCGGCGGTGGGGAAGGCGTGGCTCGCGCCGTCCGCCGGCGGGGGGGCAAGGCCCAGAGTCCCAAGGATCAATCGCTGAAACGACGCAACGCCAGCGATTGGCTTGTCCAGAAACCCGCAGGCCCCTGCGGCCAACGCAGAGGCGCGGCCATCGGGATCGCCGCTGGTGGCAAGGACCGGGATGGCTGCGTGCCACAGGTCAGCAATCAGGTCTTCGCCCCGGCCATCGGGCAGGCCAAGATCGACGATCACCACATCAGGCCGGTGTGCGGCAAGGAAGGACCGGGCGGCGGCCAGACTGTCTGCCCGGCGCAGCCGCGCGCCCGAACGGATGCAGACCAGCCGCAGCGCATCGCTGGCAAAGCGGCTGTCATCGACCACCAGCGCCGTGAGTCCGCGCAGGGGAAGCGCGTCTGCGCCAGGAAGCGCCGTTGGCAGCGCTGACGGCGGACGGGGGGCGTCGGGCGGAAAGGGCATGGCATCCTCGGTCTGTCGGGGGAGTTTGCGCGCGTCGGGTAAAGACCCGGTTAACGGCCCTGCGACCGCCTGGCCCTTGCAGACCTGCGGCGGGGTGCCCATAACCGGAGGATCAGCCGCTGGAGGGAGACCGCTTGATGATCGGCCGCTTGAACCATGTCGCCATTGCCGTGCCAGACCTTGAGGCTGCCGCCGCGCAGTATCGCGGGGCGCTGGGAGCAACTGTCGGTGCTCCGCAGCCGGAACCGGACCATGGGGTGACCGTGATCTTCATCGAACTGCCGAACACCAAGATCGAGCTTCTGCACCCTTTGGGCGAGAACTCACCGATCCTGGGGTTTCTGGAAAAGAACCCTGCCGGGGGCATTCACCACATCTGCTATGAGGTTGAAGATATCCTTGCAGCACGGGATCACCTGAAATCCACCGGCGCGCGGGTTCTGGGCAGCGGCGAGCCGAAGATCGGCGCGCATGGCAAGCCGGTCTTGTTCCTGCATCCCAAGGATTTCAACGGCTGTCTGGTGGAACTGGAGCAAGCATGACCATCACCGCCGCCTTCGTTATGTATTCAGTGACCTGGTTCATGACGTTCTTCGTCGTGCTGCAGGTCCGCACCGTGTCGCAGCGGGAGCAGGGCCATGTCGAACCTGGAACCCCGCCCGGCGCCCCGGCGGAAGAGATCGTGGGCAAGAAGGCGAAGCTCACCACATTGATCGCCACGCCGATCTGGGCGGTGATCTGCGGGGTGATCCTGTCGGGCTGGATCACGCTGGAAGATCTGGACTGGTTTGGCAGGATGGGGCCGTAGCCTGCGGCCAGCCTTAGCGCCCGGCGGCCATAAGCCGGTGGAACAGGTGGGTGAAGGTCGCAACACCCAAGACCGGGATCACAAGGTTCACGATCGGCATCGACAGCGGGGCCGCCATGAGCGTGCCCGCCAGCCACAACCGCGTCCGGTTGCGGCTGCGCATGGCCTTTGCCTTGGCCGGTGACAGGTGGCGCAGGGCGACGAGGGTGAAGTATTCGCGGCCAAGCAGGAAACCGTTCACCACCCAGAACACCAGCGGCGCGGCGGGCCCGGCGAAGGGGTAGATGAACAATGCCACGACGTTCACTGCCAGAATCAGGCCAAGGAAATTGACGGACTGGCGCAGCGCCTCGGCCATAGGCATCGCGCGGGCTGGGGGAAGGTGGGGATAGTGCCGCGCCTCGACCGCCTGGGCCACGTCTTCCAGAAAGAACCCGGTGAAGGCTGACGCGACCGGGACCATCAGGAACACCGAAAGCCCCAGCATCACCACCAGCGATGCCCAGCCAAGCAGGGTTTCAACCCCGGTCACAGGGCCGATGATCGGAATGTCGATGCTTTCGGGGGTCAGCCACCAGATCAGTTGCAAAAAGCCGGCATAGGCGGCGAACAGCAAGGCAAGGGCCAGCAGCACCCCCAGCCCCACGACACGACGAAAGCGGCGGTCGCCCAGTTGCGACAGGGCGCTGAGGAAGGCCTGCAGGATCACCGGTCGACCCAGGTTGTCAGACGGGCAAGGTCGGGGCGCGGGCGGTCGGGGGCATCAGGCGGTGGTGTGCCGATGTGCACGATCCCCGCGACGGTTTCGCCTTCGGTGCAGCCAAAGGCGCTTGCGACAAAGGTCGTGTCATGCGCGGGCCATCCCGTCAGCCAGCAGGCGCCCCAGCCTGCCGCCTCGGCCGCGTTGACGATGCCGAAGCACAGGGCACCAGCCGATAGACGCTGTTCCACCTCGGGCACCTTGGGCGCTGGTTTTGGCGATGAGATCACCACCACCGCCAGCTTGCCCGCGTCATATTGGCCGCGACCCTTGGCGACCTTTTCGGCATCGCCGCTCAATTCATGCGCACGCGCTTCGGCCAGATCGGCCAGCCGGGCGAAGGCGGCACCTTCCAGGATGACAAGCCGCCAGGGTTCCAGCTTGCCATGGTCGGGCACGCGCAGGGCGGCGGTCAGGATCTCGGCCAGCTGGTCGCGGTCGGGAACGGGGTGGGTGAACAGCTTGGCCGGGCGCGACCGGCGCGTCAGCAAGAAATCGAGTGCGGCTTGATTGCGGGGTGGCATCTGGTCCTGATCCGTAGGGGCAAGGGGAGTTTACGGCCAAGTCCCGGATACCGCCAGAGGTGCGAGTCAGATCGGCCCTCACAGAACCGCCGGAAAGCCACGAAGTCAGCTGTGGTTCGTGTTAGGGTTGTGGCATTTGCCCCCCTTTATTTCAGCTGTTCGGAGCCATCATGACCGACAATTCCAGCATCCTTCCCGCGTCCCTTCCCATCGCGCATTTCCTTGAATTCTTCTGCCTGTTCGGCCCCCCGGCAAACGCGCTGACCAACCCGCCGGTCAGCACCATCGTCAACCACGGCTATGCGCTGGGCTACTGCCCTGACCGGGGTCAGGCTTTGTGGGCGGCCTATCAGGTGGCTGCTGCCGTGCGCGACGTGGATTTTCAGCGGCCCGAGTTCTTTTACGATGACCCCCGCCTGCCCGAAGGCTTGCGGATCGGCACCAAGGGGTTTCGCAGGCTTGGCACGCAAAGCTACGACCGGGGCCATCTGGTGCCGAACTTTGCCATCAACACCCAGTTCGGCCGGGTGGCGCAGTTCGAGACGTTCTTCATGTCCAACATCGTGCCGCAGGCAAGTGCGATGAACCGGGGCATCTGGAAAAATCTGGAGCATGGGATCGTCAAGGCCTATGCGCCGATGCGCAAGCATGTCTGGGCGCTGACCGGGCCGATCTTTGCTGCCAATCCGCCGATGATCGAACGACCGAACGGCAGGCTGGTGCCAGTGCCCGAAGCGATGTTCCTGATCCTGGCCGACCCCGAGCGCTATCCTTACGACAGCCCCGGCAACCTGAACATTCTGGCGCTGGTCGTGCCGCAAACGCTGGGCTATGCCAAGCCGGAAACCGCCCCGGTCTCCACCCTGCCTGAGATTGAGGCGCGGACCGGGTTGACCTTCTTTCCCCGCCTTTCGGCGAAGGACAAGGCGAAACTGGTGAACCAGACCAGCCCGACAGTCTGGCCTTTCGAAGCAATCACGCCCGAAAACAACGACCAGCCAGCGCCGGAGGGGTAAGGTCCGGCGTTCGGGGGGCGGAGTTTTTGAAAACTCCGCAGCGGAGCCTTCGAAGGCTCCGGTCCGATTTCTTTGAAGAAATCGGGGTTAGAGGGGCAGCAGTTGTGCCATCTCGTCGATCCAGCCCTTGGCAAAGGCATCAAAGCGGGCGTCGGGCTGGCGTTTCTCCAGCGTGGCGGCAAGCGGATCGGGTGCTGTCACCGGGGCGGCGGACAGTTGTTCCAGCACGGCATGGCCGCAGAAGGGAACATAGACCTCGGAATAACCGCCCTCATGGACCAGCGTCAGGCGGCCGTCACACAGCCGGTCGGCTGCGTCCATAACCTTGGCGGTCAGGGCGCGGAAGGTTTCGGCGGTGCAGAGCATCCGGCCCAAGGGATCGACGGCTGCCGCGTCAAAGCCGCAGGCGACGATGATCGCTTCGGGCTTGAAGCGGTCCAGCGCCGGAAGAACCACGCGGTCCATCGCGTAAAGATAGGCTGCATCGCCGCAGCCGGGCGGCAAGGGCAGGTTGAGGTTCGTGCCAAGCCCCGCGCCTGCACCCACAGCCTCAACCCCGCCGGTATCCAGCGGGTAGTTCCGGTCTTGATGCAGGCTGATGGTCAGCACATCGGGGTCTTCCCAGAACACCGCCTCGGTGCCGTTTCCGTGGTGGACATCCCAGTCGATGACGGCCACGCGCTTGACCAGCCCTTCCGCCTGCGCGGCACGGATCGCGACGGCGATGTTGTTCAACAGGCAAAAGCCGTTCGGGAAATCCGGCAGGCAGTGGTGGCCGGGCGGGCGCGACAGGGCGTAGGCGTTGCGCACCTCACCTTTCAACACGGCAGACAGGGCGGCGGTGGCAAGGCCCGCCGACAGGGCCGCAATCTCGTACCCGCCGCGACCGAAGGGGGTGCGCAGGCCAAGTTCGCCGCCGCCTGCGTCGGACATTTCCTTGAAGGCGGACAGGTAGCTTTCGGGATGCACCCGGGCGAGGTCGGCATGCGTCGCCGCCTCGGCCCCGCGCATCGACAGGTGGCGGGCAAGGCCCGTCACCTCAATCAGGTTGCGCAGGCGGCGCTTGGTTTCGGGGTTTTCAGGCAGGCCTGCGGGCATCGGCTGGACAAGGCCACCGACGGGCAGGGTAAAGGCATAGTTGCCGCCGCCATGCCAGAAACAGCGTTCGTCGGAAAAGAAGGCGGTGGTCATGTGGCGGGTCTCCCTTCACGGCAGACTAGGCAGGATTGGCGCGCTTGGCCAGACTGGCAAAGCTCTGCGCGCGGGGTTGGCCGGGACAGAATCCTTCGAAGGATTTTGGCAAATTTCTTCGAAGAAATTTGTCCCTTGCCCCACGGTGGCGTGCAAGGGCATCACGGTCGCGATGACCGACCTTGCCCATCTTGCCATTCCGGGTGCCCAGATTTCCGTGCGCGTCACCCCCAATGCCCGCCGCGCCGGGGTGGCGGTGGAGGACGGCCAGATCCGCATTGCCGTGACCGTCGTGCCGGAAGATGGCCGCGCGACGGAGGCTGCGCGCGAGGCGCTGGCCAAGGCGCTTGGCGTGGCGAAGTCGCGGCTGGTGCTGATCCGGGGCGCCAAGGCGCGGGACAAGCGGTTCCGGTTGGATGCGCGATGAGGGGGCCTAATCCGCCGGGCGTTCCAGCCGGTAGCTGCCCTCGGGCAGGTTCAGGGCTGCGGCAAGATCCCGGACTTGACCCAGCGACAGGGTGATCCGCATCACCTCTTCCGTCCTTGGATCGGTCTGGTCGATCGTCACGCAATCTTCGAAGGCGTTGATGACCACATCTTCGACAAGGGGCAGGTCTTCGCCCTCATCGACAAGGGTGATCACGGTGGCGTCGAATTCGTGCTCGATGGTGAACATGGGCGCAAGGTAGACCTCGCCGCCCGGCATGGCAACTGCCGCTGTAGGAAGGCTGGAAACTCCAGCCCCGATCCTGCGGACTGCATGACACCTGCGTGAGCCACCCTTTCCCTTCAGCCGCGATTTGCTACCGTTCGCCCACGCCAGTTGAGGCGAACCGAGGATCGACATGCGCTTGCCCCTGATTGCCGCACTCGCGCTGTCGCTTGCCGGCTGTGTCGCCATTGTCCCGCCACCGGAAGCCGCGCCGCCACCCGTCACGGTGAACGAGGCTGCACGGGCCCAGGCCCTGACCTTCCTGCAGGTCGTGGCGGCGGTCGAGCCTGTGGCCGAACGGGTCTGCCGTAGCGAAGGTGTGGCGCGCAGTTGCGATTTCCGGATCGTGGTGGACGATCGCCCGGGCCAACCGCCGAACGCGTTTCAGACCTTGGACAGCCGGGGCCGCCCGGTTGTGGGCTTTACCCTCGCGCTGATCAGGGATGCCCGGAACGCCGATGAGCTGGCCTTTGTCCTTGGCCATGAGGCCGCACATCATATTGCCGGGCATATCCCGCGCCGGCAGGAGCAGGCCATGTCGGGGGCCTTGCTTGCCGGGGTGCTGGCCCAGGCGAATGGACTTTCGCCCGAGGAAGTGCGCGCCGCCCAGAATATGGGCGCGCAGGTCGCGGCCCGCACCTATTCGCGTGAGTTCGAGCTGGAGGCGGATGCGCTGGGGGCCGAGATTGCGCTGATCGCGGGCTTTGATCCGGTGCGGGGAAGCGGGTTCTTTGACCGCCTGCCGGATCCCGGCGACAAGTTCCTTGGCAGCCATCCGCCAAACGCCCAACGCAAGGCGCAGGTCGCGGCCACGGTGCGGCGGCTGACGGGCGGTTGATCTGCGTCAAGGCAGTCGGCTTTTCCTGAGGGCAGCATGGGGGCATGACAGCCAAGAGGAACTGGCAATGATCGGATATCCCGAAGCACCGAAAGCCTGGTGGCTGACCCGTGGCATGGCGCGGATCAGCGGGGTCAATCTGCCGCGCGCCGTGGTGGAGGGCTGGTTGCAACGCGCCGAGCTGGAAGACCTGATCTCCCGCTGCGCCATGTGCCGGGCGGGGCAGGACTGTGAAGCCTGGCTGATGCGGTCGGGCGCCGAGCGGACGATGCCGGAGTTCTGCCCGAACAAGCCCGGGATCGAGGCGCTGATCGCCTGAGGCCGCCAGCATGGCCTGAGGGGCTGGCAGAGTATCGGCTGGCAGCAGGCACAAGGCTGACGTACCCTTTGCCCATGATCGTTCTTGAAGACTTGGTGCGTGACCGGGGGTCACGCTATGCGGCATCGGTCGGTGAGGTGAGGACCCGCGCCGGGATTGACGCGTTTCTGGCCGCTCTGCGCAGCCGCCGCAAGTTCAGCAAGGCCACGCATCACAGCTGGGCCGCCGTTCTGTCAGACGGCGGGCCGCTGAAGGGCGACGACGGCGAGGCGGGTGCTGGCGCCGTGATCCTGAAGATGCTGGAGCGTGAGGGGGTGGCAGACCGCATCGTCGTTGTCACCCGCTGGTACGGCGGCGTGCATCTGGGGGGCGACCGCTTTGCCCATGTGGTGACCTGCACCCGTGCCGCGCTGGCGGCGCTGCGCGCTGACCCGTCCTGACGTACATATCAGACTTGTCGCCTTTTCACGCCGGGGTGCAGTTCCCGACGCTCGACGCGCACTGCGTCCAGGGCTACCGTCCGCTCAGAGCAAGGGGCGGGGGCTGGTCTATGCGCGACATTCTGGCGGCCGAGGTCAAGCGGCTGGCAAACACGGTGATCTGGTCGTGGGAGGGGTTTCGCGCCGCTTGGGCCACGGAAAAGACGCTGCGGCAATGGACGGTGGCGAATGTGCTGGCGGCGGTGCTGGCGTTTTCGCTGGACCTTGCACCGGCCGAACGGGGGTTGGTCCTTGCGCTGGGGCTTTTGATCCTTGCGGCAGAGCTGATCAATACCGCGGTGGAGGAGGTGGTCGATCACCTGTCGCCGGGGCTTGATCCGCGGGCGAAGAAGGCCAAGGACTGCGGGTCGGCCTGCGTGGCGCTGACGGCGATTGCGGCGGGGGTGGCTTGGGTGGTGGTGCTGGTGGGGTAAGGCAGAGGACCTTAGCCGCGCTCTTGGCGGCGCAGGTGCGCACGGTAGAGAAGCGGGGCGGCAACGCGGGTGTAAAGGCCCTTTGCCAGCGGGTGCAGGATCGGCCAGCCGGTTACCCGCGCCAGCCAGCGCCAGCGTGGCATTGCCGACCAAAGCGCGCGGAAGGCGTCAAGCCCAGACAGCACGCGCCCGTCCTGCCAGACATGCAACTGGCGCGCCGCCTGATCCGGGGCCAGGCCCCAGTCGGCAGCGCTGTCCAGTTGGTCAAAGCGGATCGGCAGCCCGTCCGCCAGCGCGCGGCGGCGGTAGGCGTCAATCTCGAACCGGCAGACCGGACAGGTGTCGTTGTAAAGGACGCGGGTTTCTGTGGTCATGGCAATGAGATAGCGCGCAAGAGACCGCCGATCAGGGGGCAAGCTGCCGCATCTTGTGTCGCAAGCGTGGAACACTGTCGTCCCTCAGGGGTTGTACCAGCAGGCAACAACACTGGAGGACGACATGCAGAATACGGCATATTCCCAAGGCGGCGACCGCGCGACTTCGTCGATGGTGTCCAGCACCGAGGTAAACGGGACGGCTGTCTACAGCCCGTCCGGTGACCATCTGGGTGAGATTGACCATCTGATGATCGACAAGCACTCGGGCCAGATCGCCTATGCGGTGATGACATTCGGCGGGTTTCTTGGCATTGGCAGCGACGAACACCCGCTGCCGTGGAAGAAGCTGAGCTATGACACCAACCTTGGCGGCTTTGTCACCGACGTGACCGAAGAGCAGCTGACAGGCGCCCCGCAGCGCAGCGAAGGCTGGTTCGACGACCGCGACTACGCTCGCCGCAACTACGACTACTACGGCGTGTCGCCTTACTGGGTCTGAACGATCAAGATCGCCCCGGGCCGCACGGGCCCGGGGGTTTTACAGGCAGTTTCAGTGAAGCCGACCCCAAAGATCATACTCCCCGGCTTCATCCACCTTCACCTTGACGATGTCGCCAGGCTTGAGCGCTTCAAACCCCTCGTCGATGAACAGGTTGCCGTCGATTTCCGGCGCGTCGGCCTTCGTGCGGCAGGTGGCACCGTCCTCGTCGACCTCATCCACGATCACCTCTAGCACTTTTCCAACTTTTGCGGCCAGTTTCGCCTCGGAAATGGCCTGCGCTTTTGCCATGAAACGATCAAGACGGTCCTGCTTCACGTCCGCGTCCACATGATCCGGCAGGGCGTTGGACCGCGCGCCGGCGACATTTTCGTATTGGAAACAACCGACCCGGTCCAGTTGCGCCTCATCCAGCCAGTCCAGCAGGGTCTGGAACTCCGCCTCCGTCTCGCCGGGATAGCCAACGATGAAGGTGGACCGCAGGGTCAGGTCCGGCGCAATCGCGCGCCAGGCGGCGATTTCGTCCAGCGTCTTGGCCGCCGCCGCCGGGCGGGCCATGCGGCGCAGGACGTCGGGGTGGGCGTGCTGGAACGGGATGTCGAGGTAGGGCAGCACCAGCCCTTCCGCCATCAGCGGGATCAACTGGCGGACGTGGGGGTAGGGGTAGACGTAGTGGAGCCGTACCCAAGCGCCCAGCTTGCCCATCTCGCGCGCAAGATCGGTGATGTGGGCGCGTACTTCTCCGCCTTTCCAGGGCGACAGGTCATGCTTGCGGTCCACCCCGTAGGCCGATGTGTCCTGCGAGATGACCAGAAGCTCTTTCACCCCGGCCTCGACCAGCTTTTCCGCCTCACGCAGCACGCCATGGGCGGGGCGGGACACAAGTTTCCCCCGCATGTCCGGGATGATGCAGAACTTGCAGGCGTGGTTGCAGCCTTCTGAAATCTTCAGATAGCTGTAGTGGCGGGGGGTCAGGCTGACGCCAGTCGCAGGCAGCAGGTCGATGAACGGGTCGGGCGCGGGCGGCACGGCGCTGTGGACGGCGTCCAGCACCGCCTCATACTGATGCGGGCCAGTGACGGCGAGGACTTTGGGATGCGCGCCGGTGATGTATTCGGGTTCCGCCCCAAGGCAGCCCGTCACGATCACCCGGCCGTTTTCCTGCAAGGCTTCGCCAATCGCCTCAAGGCTTTCGGCCTTGGCGCTGTCAAGGAAACCGCAGGTGTTCACGATCACCGCATCGGCGCCCTTGTAATCGGGGCTGATGGCATAACCCTCGGCCCGCAGGCGCGTCAGGATGCGTTCGCTGTCGACCAGCGCCTTGGGGCAGCCAAGGCTGACCATGCCGATGGTGGGTTGTCCCTGACGCCGCGTGTCGGGGACAAGGGCGCGGGCAAGGTCGGGGCGAAGGAGGGGCGGGTTTTCGGACATTCCCGCCCTATACAGGCCCGGCGCGGCTGAGGGAAGGCCCGGCCCTCTCGGCCATTTGATGCCGGGGGGGGATGGCTGACTTGGCAAGCCAAGGGGTGAGGCATAGAGTCAGGCCAACGCCATGATTTGCCGGAGGATTGCATGCGCTGGATCATCCGTTTCGGGGTTGGGCTGGCGGTTCTGGTGCTGCTTGGGCTTGGCCTTCTGGCGATGGTTCCGGCCGAGCGGGTGGCTGCCGCCGTGTCGGCCGAGTTTGAAAGCATGACCGGCCGCAAGCTGACCCTGACGGGCGACGTGACGCCGCGTCTCTGGCCCAGTCTGGGGGTGACGACCGGCCCCGTCAGCATCGCCAACGCCGATTGGGCCGAGACGGAGGCCCCGCTGTTTCAGGCTGAAGGGCTGGTGATCGACATCAACTATGGTGCGCTGCTGGGCGGTTCCGTGCAGATCGAGGGGCTGTCGGCCGACCGCCCGCAGATCGTGCTGGAGCGTGATCCGGATGGGCGGGAAAGCTGGGACTTTGGTGCCGCCTCCGGAGCTGTCTCCGGAGCTGAAGGCGCAGGCGACGCGGCACGGGTTCCGGAGGCGGCGACGCCGGTCACGCTGGACAGCGCCACGATCACGGGCGGAAGTATCCGCTTGATCGACCGACAGGCTGACCGGGTGATTGCGTTGGACGCTGTGGATGCGACACTGGCGATCCCCGATCTGGCGGGGCCGTTTACGCTATCGCTGACTGGCCTTGCTACGGGCAAGCCGGTGGCGATGGACGTGACCGGCGGCGTGTTTTCAGCCTTTGCCGCGGGGCGGGTGGTGCCGCTGACGGCCAGCCTGACGGCGGGGGGATCGTCCCTTTCATTTGACGGGCGGGCCGGGATGGCACCGCTGGTGGCCGAGGGCACGCTTGTGGCCGATCTGAGCGACCTGCCGGCGCTGGGTGCGCTGATCGGGTCCACGCTTGCCGCACCGGGGCCGGGGCTTGGCAAGGACCGTTTGTCCGCGACGGGGGATCTGACGCTGGATGGCACTGGCGCGGTCTTCCTGCGCGGGGCGACGATTGTGGCGGATGGCAATCAGGTGACCGGAGACCTTGACTTGCGCCCCGGCGAGGCGCGGCCAAAGCTGGTTGGCCAGTTGACCGCCGGGCCGCTCATCATCGGATCAGGCCCGGCGGAGGGCGGAGGCGAACGTAGTGGCGATGCAGCCCCCGCTGGATGGTCCGAGGATGATATCGACGTGTCGGCCCTTGGTGCCTTGGATGCCGAAGTGGTGCTGGTGGCGCCGTCGGTCAGCGTGGGCGGGCTGACGCTGGGCGAGACCCGCGTGCTTGTCACGCTTGACCGGTCAAGGGCGGTGACCGAGATCCGTCAGATGGCGGCCTATGGTGGCCAGATCACCGGCGAGTTCGTGGTGAACGGGCGGGGCGGGCTGTCGGTGGGCGGCAAGCTGGCCTTTGCCGGTCTTGATCTGCAGGCGTTGTCGCGGGACGTGGCGGGGTACGACCGGCTGGTCGCGTCGGGCGATCTGGACCTGCGCTTCCTTGGGGTCGGCAATTCGGTGGCGGCGATCATGCAAAGCCTTGAAGGCGAAGGCGCGCTGGAGCTTGGCCGGGGCGAAGTGCGCGGTCTGGACATCGCCGCGATGCTGCAGACGCTGGACCCGGCCTATATCGGCGATGAACAGAAAACCGCCTTTGACGGGCTGGCGGGTACCTTCACGATCGCCGACGGTGTGCTGTCCAACAGCGATCTGAAGCTGGTCGCGCCACAGCTGACCGCCGCTGGCGCGGGCGAGGTCGACCTTGGGGCGCGCACGCTGAACTACCGCCTGCGGCCTACCGCACTGGCGGCAGCAGATGGCAGCGGCGGCGTGATGGTGCCCTTGCTGATCACCGGGCCATGGGCCGAGCCGCGCTTTCGGCTCGACCTCGAAAGCATCGCGCGTGAGAAGATGGAAGCCGAGGCCCGCGCCGCCGCAGCCGAGGCCGAGGCCCGCGCCAAGGCCGAACTGGAACGGCGTCTGGAAGAGGAGCTGGGGATTGAGGTCGCCCCGGACGAAAGCCTTGGCGACGCAGCCCTGCGCGGTGCCGAAGAGGCGCTGGAGGATGAAACCCGCAAGCTGCTGGAAGACATCCTCGGCAACGACTGACCCCGGGCTGACGCCCGAGGCCGACACTCAAGGCTGACCGGCGACCGGCCTAGCGCAGGGCGCGAAGCAGGTCGGCGTGATCGTCGGTCCAGAACGGAATCTCGGGTGCGGCCAGCGGCAGCCAGCGCGGGTCTGTCGCCAACTCTCCCAGCACTTCGGGGCTGCGTGCCAGTGCCACCACGGCAGAGGGGACATCCCCTCGGGCAAATGGCGTGTCGCTGGAACTGCGGTTCCAGATCCGCGCCTCAAGCCCTAGTTCCTGCGCAAGGCCAGACAGCGGCAGCGACAGGTCGTAGAACCGGTTCGAGATGTGGAACAGTAAAAGGCCATCCGGGTTCAGACGGTCCATGTAAAGCTGCGTCGCTTCCAGCGTGGCAAGGTGGACCGGGATCGCGTCGGAACTGTAGGCGTCGATCACCAGAATGTCGTACTTCTGGTCCGTCTGGCCCTGCAGAACGATGCGGGCATCGCCAAGATGAAGCTGCACGTCCTGTCCGCATTGCGACATGAAGTCGAAAAGGGCGGGGTCACGGGCGATGTCCACGACCTTCTGGTCGATCTCGTAAAAGTGCCAGATCTGGCCCGGGCGGCGATAGCAGGTCATCGCGCCGATCCCGAGGCCGATGACGCCAATCTCTTGCGCGCCTGCCGCGCGGGGTGTGGCAAGCGCCTGCGCAAGCGGGCCGTTCGAGTGGTAATAGTACAGCGGCGTCGGGCGTTGGCCAAGCTCGTTCAGCCGCTGGGCGCCATGGATCGTCGTGCCGTTGGAGTATTTGCGCAGGCCGTCATCGTCCTTGACGATGTGCAGGCCAAAGAAACTGCGGTCATAAAGCACCGCCTCTTCCCGCCCGAAAACACCCCAGATGCCCATGACACTGATCGCGGCCATCACCGGGACCAACCGCTGACGATAGAGCGCCAGATAGGCCACGGCGAGCAGGACAAGCATCGCGATCACGCGCTGATCGACCGTCAGGTCGCCGACGACGGGGACGAAGTCGAGAAGCGGCAGCAGCAGAAGCAGCGACAGCACCAGTCCCATGGCCAGTTCCCGCGGCAGATTGCGGCTGCGCTCGGCCAGCAGGAGGAAGATGCACAGGCCAACGGTCACAGGGTACTCCGTCAGCCGATCAAAGGCGATGGGTGCCACGATCGAGTTGAAGACACCGCCAAGGGCGCCCCCGATCGACATGGTCAGGTAGAACACGGTCAGGTGCCGCGCGTCGGGGCGGGCGTCGAACAGGATCCGGTGCGCGGCCAGCGCGATGATGAAGAAGGCCACCAGCATGGCGGCAAAACCGGTCAATGTGCCGGCTGGCTTGAAGGTGAAGTAGATCAGGGTAATCAGCGCAAACGGCAAGACCAGCCGCAGCCGCCCGGCGGTCAGGGGTGACTTGACCGAAAAGACCAGCACGAAGGTCAGCAGATAAAGCGCCAGCGGGATGACCCAGACCAGCGGGAACGACCCAAGGTCGGTACTGATCTTCGTCGTCACGCACAGCATGAGGGAGGATGGCAAGAAGGCGAGGAACGCCCACAGCGCAAGGTCCTGCGGTCTGATACGATCAGTTGGCTGGAGTTTGGTCATGCTCGCGGGACGGTCGGGCATGGCCGATCCGCGCGCGGCAAGGCCCGACATGAGCAGCATCGGTCCAAGGATCACAAAGCCCACAGACCAGCCGACCGAAATGGCCGAAACGCCGAACAACGGCTCTGCCACCAGGGGAAAGGCAAGCAGGGCCACCAGTGACCCAAGGTTGCTGGCCGCATACAGGAAATAGGGGTCATCGGCGCTTGGCCCGCCGCTGCGCCGATACCATGACTGGATCAGCGGGGCGTTGGCGGACAGGACGGCAAAGGGCAGGCCGACGCCAAGGGCATAAAGCCACAGCGTCTGGGTGACGACCGGCTGGGCAGGGTCATAGGCCCAGCTGTCCGGCACCGCCAACGGCAGGGCGGTAAGTGCCAGCAGCACCAACCCGACATGCACCCCGATCTGCAGGTTGACTGGCAGATGGCGGTTCATCAGATGCGCGTAGAGATAGCCGCCGATCAGAATGGTCTGGAAGAACAGCATCGCCGTCGTCCAGACCGCCGCCGCGCCGCCGATCTGCGGCAGAACCATCCGGGTATAAAGCGGCTGGACGAAAAACAGCAAAAGCGCGCTTGTGAAGATCGTTGCCGTGAACAGCAGTACCATCAGCCCGCCACGTTGCCTGGAAACGACCAGATCCGCCGAATGCGTCATACTTTTTGCTCCACCGATGCCACATCGGCAACAATGGTGGGAATTGTGGCGAAACTGAGCATAAATCACGCAAAACGCGCGACTATTGCTGGTCGCGCGTTCCGAGGTGTTGCGAAAGGGTCTTGGGTCGGGCCCTAGCGGCGACGGTCGCGCCGGGCGCTCATCGGCTGGAAGGCCACGCCGACATGCGCCTCGCAATAGGGTTTGCCGGGCAGGCTGGGCAGGCCGCAGAACCAGAAATCATCCGTCGCCGGGTCACCGATTGGCCATTTGCAGGTGCGTTCGGTCAATTCCATCAGCGTCAGCCGCTTGGCGCGCTTTTCCACTTCGCGGACTGACGCGAGCGCCTCGGGGCTGATCTCGTTCAACGACGGCTGCGGCGGCAGAGGCTGGCCTGCGGGGATGATAGCCTTGCGCAAGGGCAGGGGCGTCACGTTCGATGCGGGCACCGCCGCCGCAGGGGGGGCGGCGGGACGCGGCGGCTCAACCCGGGGGGCGGCGGGTTCGGGCCGTGGTGGTGCAGGCTCGGGACGCGACGCCGCCGCCGTGACCGCAGCAGGGGCGGACGCAGACGCATCCTCGTCTTCCTCCTTGCCGCCGACGCGGTTCGACAGCCCCAGCCGATGCACTTTGCCGATGACGGCATTGCGGGTGACCCCGCCCAATTCCTTGGCGATCTGGCTGGCCGACTGACCCTCGCCCCACATACGCTTGAGCGTCTCGACGCGCTCGTCGGTCCAGGACATCTTGCTCTCCGGCTGTCACAATTCCCGTGCATTGTATCCGGGTGGGGCAGGGGGCCGCAAGGGCAGGCGAAATTATCCGTGCAAGGCCGGGATTCCCCAGTCACGGAAGGGGTCTGACATTGCCCCCTTCAGCCCGGCAGGCGCAAGGCGCGCGCCTCGGCCATCCGCACGATAGGAAAGGCCGCGCGCCGCCGTTCCAGCGCCTGCCCGGGGAAAAGCGCCCCGATCTCTTGGCGCTGTCCGGGGTCCAGCGGGCCAAGGCCAGTCTCGCCCGGGTGAAAGCTTTCCGACAGCGTGCCCTCGGCGATAATCACCTCGTGCCGGTCAAACAGCAGGTGAAGGTAGGTGACGCCGCTCTCCGGCAGGATCTGGCGCACCGAGGCACCGTTGATCAGCGCCTGTGCCGGGATCAACACCTCGTCCTCGCCAAAGTAGACCTGCGCGCGCCAGTCGTTCAGCAAGATCCGATGCCGGGGCGACACCAGAAGCGGTGCAGGATTGCCGAACGCCCCGGCCTCAAGCTGAACCGGCCGCAAATCTTCACGCAACTGCATGTCAGCGTGGGAGACCCAGCGGCTGCCAACCCAGCGCACGGGCTGCGACCCGTTGTGCAGCGTCGTCACCAGATCGCCCGGGGCCAGTTCTTCCACCGGGCGGGCCCCCTGAGGCGTGTCGATCCGCGTGCCGGGGGTGAAGGCAAAGGGCGTCTTGCGGGGCTTGCTGCTGACCGGCTGCGGTATGGTCGCATCGGCAAAGGTCCTGAGCCTTGCAGCGTTGCCCGGCGGCTCGGCCCCCGTCACCAGAAGCCAGACGCCGGACGGGGGCAGGTCAGACCCGATCAGCCCCACTGCCACGCCATCCAGTCTTAGCAGATCAAACCGCACTATGCGCGGCTGGGCTTCTTCGCTGATCGCTTTGATGTGGGGCCCCAGTTCAACCGCCTGCCCGGCGCGGCCAAAGGGGCTGTCTGGTGCCACAACCGGATCATCGGGCCCCCCCGGCCCATCCTCGACCAGCACCGCCCCGACATCGACGGACGCCAGCGCAAAGCGCAGCCCCTTGGGTTCTGGCACGGCAAAGGCACCCGTCGCCCCCTCCGGGCCCAGCGCAAAGAAGCTGATCTGGTACGTCGCCATGCCTGTTCCCCAGGGCCCCGGCATCGCCTCGAAAACCACCCCGACCATGGCGGGGACGTTTCGCACAAAGTTTTCGACAATTCGAGCGGTTTTGTCCTGCCATCCGGGTCGCCGGCACAATTCCACTTTACCGACAGTCAAGGCCGGGCTATTCCCGTCGGATGACCGACCGGACCCGCCTTTTTCCCGCCCTGCGCCGACGCTGCCGCGTCTGACGCCCTGCGTCCTGTCCGTCGTGCCCATGCATGGGCGCCCTTTCCCCTCGTTGACTAAACTGCAGCCCTCAGGCACCCATTGACCTGACCATTCAAGGACCATTCCCATGATCCCGACCGTTCTGCCGACCTACAACCGCGCGCCGCTGGCTTTTGTCCGGGGCGAAGGCAGCTGGCTGGTGGCCGACGACGGGCGCCGATACCTTGACCTTGGTGCCGGGATCGCCGTCAACGCGCTGGGCCACGCCCATCCGGCCCTGGTGCAGGCGCTGGCGGATCAGGCGGCGAAGGTCTGGCATGTGTCCAACGTCTACACGATCCCCGAACAGCAGCGGCTGGCCGACCTTCTGGTTGCGGAAACCTTTGCCGACACGGTGTTCTTCACCAACTCGGGCACCGAAACGGCCGAACTTGCGATCAAGATGGCCCGCAAGTTCCACTATGACAACGGCCAGCCCGACCGGGTTGAGATCATCGCTTTCGAAGGCGCGTTCCACGGGCGTTCTACCGGTGCCATCGCGGCGGCGGGATCAGAGAAGATGGTCAAGGGCTTCGGGCCGCTGATGCCGGGCTTCATCCATCTGAAATGGGCCGACCACGATGCGATCCGCGCTGCCATCACCGACCGGACCTGCGCCGTGATGATCGAGCCGATCCAGGGCGAAGGCGGCATCCGCACGGTCCCCGACCAGTGCCTGAAGGGCCTGCGCGACCTGTGCGACGCGACCGGCACCCTGCTGATCTTCGATGAAGTGCAATGCGGCATGGGTCGCACCGGCCGCCTGTTCGCGCATGAGTGGGCGGGGATCACCCCCGACATCATGATGGTCGCCAAGGGGATTGGCGGCGGCTTCCCGCTAGGGGCAGTCCTTGCCACCGAACGGGCGGCGATGGGGATGACGGCGGGCACCCACGGGTCGACCTATGGTGGCAACCCGCTGGGCTGCGCTGTCGGGGCGAAGGTGACCGAAATCATCTCGGATCCCGCCTTCCTGGCCGACGTGGCCCGCAAGGGTGCGCTGTTCCGGCAGGGCCTGGAAAGCCTTGTGGCCCGCCACCCCGACGTGTTCGAGGGGGTCCGTGGCGAGGGGCTGATGCTGGGCCTCAAGTGCAAGCCTGCGCCGGCCGATCTGGTCAAGGCCGGCCATGCCGCCGGGGTGCTTACCGTCGCGGCTGCCGACAATGTGCTGCGCCTGCTGCCCGCGCTGAACATCCCGGATGCCGACATCGCGGAAGCTCTGTCCCGGCTTGACCAGGCCGCAAGCGCCCTTGGTGCCGCCGCCGCCTGACCATGCAGTTGCTCTTTACCCAAATACTCCACGGGGGTCCGGGGGTGTGAAACCCCCGGTGCCACCGATGCAAAGAAGCGAAACGAAATGAAACACTTCCTGGATATCCACAAGACCGATCCCGCTGAGTTGCGGGCCATGATCGATACTGCGCAGGCAATGAAGTCCGCCCGCAACGGCCGCCCCAAGGGCTCGCCCGATGACGAGACACCGCTGAAGGGCCATATGGTCGCGCTGATCTTCGAAAAGCCCTCGACCCGCACCCGGGTTTCCTTTGACGTGGGCGTGCGCCAATTGGGCGGTGAGACGATGGTGCTCTCCGGCAAGGAAATGCAGCTTGGCCATGGCGAGACGATTGCCGACACCGCCCGGGTCCTGTCGCGCTATGTCGATCTCATCATGATCCGCACGTTTGAGGAAGCCACGCTTCTTGAGATGGCCGAACATGCCACCGTCCCCGTCATCAACGGGCTGACGAACCGCACCCATCCCTGCCAGATCATGGCCGATGTTATGACCTATGAGGAACACCGCGGCCCGATCGCGGGCAAGAAGGTGGTCTGGTGCGGCGACGGCAACAACGTCGCGGCCAGCTTCCTGCACGCCGCCGGACAGTTCGGCTTTGACTTCACCTTTACCGGGCCGGAAACCCTTGACCCGGAAGACAAGTTCGTGGCTTTCGCGCGCGAAAAGGGCAGCAAGATCACCATCCAGCGCGACCCCTTCACTGCGGTGGAGGGCGCCGATCTTGTGGTCACCGATACCTGGGTTTCGATGCATGACCCGGAATCGGCCAAGGAGCGCCGTCACAACCAGCTGCGCCCCTATCAGGTGAACGAACAGCTGATGACCCGCGCCAAGCCCGACGCGCTGTTCATGCATTGTCTGCCCGCGCATCGCAATGACGAGGCGACCAGCGCCGTCATGGATGGCCCGCATTCGGTGATCTTCGACGAGGCCGAGAACCGCCTCCACGCCCAGAAGGCGATCATGCGCTGGTGCCTTGGCGTCTAGTACTGCGGCACGCGCTTGCCCTCACGGGCAAGGGCTGCAACGATGGCGATCCGCTTTGCGCGGGTCGGTGCGGTCTTGGCCCCGGCGATCCAGCGCAGCACGTTGCGGCGGTGGCTTGGGGCGAAGGAAGCAAAGGTCGCCGCAGCCGGCCCCAGCGCGGTCGCCAGATCTTCGGGGATGACCAGTGCATCGACCTCCGGGTCAGCGTCCCAGGTTCCGGCCGCCTTCGCCGCGGCAATGGCCGCCAGCCCGGGGGCGGCCATCCGCCCTTCGGCAATCAGCCGCTCTGCCCGCGCCCGGTAGGTCGCTGTCCAGCGCTGGTGGCGGCGGGGTGAGATCAGCTGCATCGTCCGCCCTTCGCCCGGCCCCTCTGCGCCGCCCCCCTCTGCGCCACCATAGCCCTGCGCGCGACGGATGCCGTCGATCCAGCCCCAGGCGATCAGCGCGTCCAGTACCTCCTCGCGCGACAGATAGGGCGCGCCCGGGCGTTTCAGCCAGGTGACCAGCCAGACCGACGCCGCTTGCGCATGATGCGCCTCAAGCCAGTGCCACAGGGTGGCGGCATCGGCGGCCTCGATCATCTGGAAGCGGTCGGTCTGGATCATCGGTGAAAGAGTAGCGCGCGCCGATGGTTGGGCCAGAGTTGGCCCCCTCGACCTGCCCGGATCTGCAAGCTAGGGTCGCGCCGAACTTACCCCCAAAGGACGCATCCCATGCACCGTCGTTCCGTCGCTGTCTTTGACCGTTTCCTTGCAGCCCTTGCCAAGATCCTGGACAAGGCCGAGGCCCATTGCACCGCGAAGGGCATCAAGCCCGAAGTGATCCTGTCCGCACGGCTGTTCCCGGACATGTTCCCGCTGGTCAGGCAGGTGCAGCTGGCTTGCGATTTTGCCGCGCGGGGCACGGCGCGACTGGCGGGGCACGACCCCAAGGCCTTTCCCGATACCGAGACGACCTTTGCCGAACTGCAGGACCGCATAGCCGCCGCGCGCGGCTACATGGCGGGATTTCAGGCGGAGGACTTCACGCATGCGCCGGACCGCAAGATCACTTTCAAGGCGGGTGGTCAGGACATGACCCTGTCGGGCGAAGACTTCCTGTCCTTCTATGCGCTGCCGCAGTTCTATTTCCACCTGACCACGGCCTATGACGTCTTGCGCCACAACGGGGTAGAGCTTGGCAAGCTGGACTTCATGGGCGCAAAGTAACGGCCGCAGTCCTGCCGGTTAGGCGGGCTGCGCTGCAGGCAGGCGGCGGGCGCCATCTGCATCCGCGGCTTGCGCTGCCAGAAGCGCCACGACGACCAGCAACAGCGACAGCCCGGCATAGGTGGGCCGAAAGCCCACATGCTCGGCGATGAACCCGATCGAGGAGGGTGCTACAAGGATCCCGCAATAGCCGACCATCGTCACGATCGAAATCGCACTGGCCGAAGGCAGGCGCGGATGGTTTCCGGCGGCGGAGAACAGGATCGGCACCATGTTTGCAATGCCAAGCCCCGCCAGCGCAAAGCTGGTGATCGCCACCCAGTCATAGGGGGCAAGCGCCCCCCCCATCATCCCGGCTGCGCCCAAGAGGCCGGAAATGCGCAGGGTCTGGATCGCGCCAAACCGGTTGCGCACGCTGTCACCGGCAAAGCGCATGATCGCCATCGCCCCGGCAAAGAACGCAAACCCAAGGCCAGACACAAACACATCCGACCCCAGTTCCTTTTGCAGATAGATCGCCGCCCAATCCAGCACCGCGCCTTCCGGCACCATGGCGAACAGCGCCAGAAACCCCAGAAGCCAGACATGAAAATCGCGCGGGAAGAGCTTGGGCGCCTTGCCGCCCGGCTGCATCGCGGCATCTGCCCCCGTGGGGCTGGCAGGGTCAGCCGGCAACAGGAACGGCATCGCCGAGACCACCAGCACGGCTACCACGACCGCCGTCAGCAGCGACTGCACCTCGGACCCCCAATAGGCGATCACATAGCTGCCTGCCGAGCCGCCGAAAAATCCCCCAAGGCTCCAGAATCCGTGGGACGAGGACATGATCGCCCGGCCAAGTTTGCGCTCGATCTCGACGGCTTGCGCGTTCATTGCCACATCCATGCAGCCCGCCATCGCGCCGAAGACCGCCATGAACAGCGCGAGGACCCACAGGTTGGGCGAAAAGACCACCATCGGCAGCACCGGGATCAGCGCCAGCGAGAACACCGACAACACCCTCCGCCCGCCAAAGCGCGCGATCAGCTTGCCCGCAAACAGCATGGCCGACACCGCCCCGATCCCCAGGACAAGGATCAAGAGGCCCAGAACGGATTCTGTTACCTGATGGCGTGGCATCAGCAGCGGGATCTGCGGTGCCCAGGCCCCCATGACGAACCCGTTCGCCATGAACATGGCCGCCACCGCCCACCGCGCCCGTCGCGCTGCCTGCACGTCAACCTGCATGATCTGCCCCTGATCTGTTAGCGCCTGTCATAGGCCTGTCACAGGCCGGGCGAAAGGGGGCGGCTGGTCAACTCCTGTTGCAGGGTTGAAAGATGCCGCCGGGCCGGGTGCAAAAATCCTTCGAAGGATTTTGCAAAAGTTTTCGAAAACTTTTGCGCCCCTCACGTCCCGCGCGGTTTGGCCCGAAGCGTCGGTTCCGCCACGGTCGGGTCTTCGGGCCAGGGGTGGCGCGGATGGGCACCACGCATGTCTTTCCGGACATCGGCGTAAGATGTCGCCCAGAACCGTGGCAGGTCGGTTGTCACCTGAACCGGGGCTTGCGCGGGCGACAGCAGCGTGATCCTGACCGGCATCCGCGCCGCCCCCACGACTGGATGCACCGTGACCCCGAACATTTCCTGCAAGCGCACGGAAATGGCCGGGGCATCGCCGTCATAGTCGATGGGAATCCTGCGCCCGAGGGGTGTTTCGAAACTGCCGGGTGCCAGCCGGTCCATTTCGGTCAGCCGGTCCCAGCCCAGAAGTCCCTGCAAGGCCGGGGTCAGGTCAAGGGCGCGGAGGTCAGCTTCGGTCTTGACCCCAGTCAGATGCGGCAGCAGCCAGTCCTCGGCGGTGGCAAGCAAATCGGCGTCCTCCACCCCCGGCCAGCCGTCGCCCCGCGCCAGCCGGGCCCGTGCCCGCAGGCGGCGGGCGGCGGCGGTCCAGGGCACGCCCAACTGGCGGATGCCGTCCAGCGTCGCGCGGGCCACCCGTTCGGGCGGGGCGGTCCAGGCGCGGTCGTCCAGCACCAGCGCGCCCAGCCGTTCCTGTCGCCGGGCCAGCACCCGGCCTTCACGGCGCGACCAGTCGCAGACGTCTTCCCATTGGATGCGGTCGGCATAAAGGCCCCGCACCTCGGCCTCGGAGATTGCCACCGCTTGCCGGATCGTCGCCTCACGCGCGTCGCCGTCCAGATCGGTCGCCACGATGAGCCGCGCGCCGGACAGGGGCAGGCCCGCCGCCATCGCCGCGCCCTTGCCGCCGGACAGCACCCAACGCGGGGCGTCGCCCTTGCGGCGCAGGCCGATGCGGTCGGGGTAGGCCAGCGCCGCCATTTCGGCCAGCGAGAGGCCCGTCGGAGTGCCCCCGCTCCCCATCCCTCCCCCACGAGGAGGGAGGGGGGCGACCAAACCTGACGTGGCTTCGTCGGCCATCTCGCGCCTCCCCTCCCCCTCGTGGGGAGGGGAGGCGGGTGGGGGGGCTCGCTCGGTCCGCATGGAAGCCGCCAGACGCCGCGCCTCCTCCTTGATACGTTCGATGGTCGGGCGATGCGCCTCGGGTCCGGGGCGCTGGATCGCCTGCATCCGCAAGCCAAGGTCGGGCGGCACGCCGCGCAGCGGGTCACGCTCGGCCAGAAGGGCGGCCAGTGTCGCGGCCTCGGGGCCTGCGACGGACAGCATATGCCCCAGACGGGGGTGCAGGGGCAGGGCCGCCAGCCTGCGCCCATGCGCGGTGATATGGCCCTTCGGGTCGAGCGCGCCCAAGCCTTGCAGCAGCGCCCGCGCCTCGGCCATTGGCCCGGCGGGGGGCGGCGTCAGGAACGGCAGGTCGGCACCGCCCCACAGTGCCAGTTCCAGCGCCAGCCCGGCAAGGTCCGCCACCTCGATCTCGGCCGGGGGGAAGGGTGCAAGCCCGCCTTCCTTCCCCTTCGTCCAAAGCCGATAGCACACGCCCGCAGCAACCCGCCCGGCTCGGCCCCGGCGCTGATCCGCCTCGGCCTTCGTCACCCGTTCGGTCACCAGCCGCGACATGCCCGAGTTCGGGTCAAACCGCGCCCGCCGCGCGCGGCCTGCGTCGATCACCACCCGGATGTCGGGCAAGGTCAGCGAGGTTTCCGCAATCGAGGTTGCCAGCACCACCTTGCGCCCTGCCACTGGCGCCAAGGCCGCGCGCTGGGCGGCAAAGTCCATCGCGCCAAAAAGCGGGCGGATCGCGCAGCCCTGAAGCCCGGACAGCATCCCCTCCACCCGCCGGATTTCACCTTCACCCGGCAGGAACACGAGGATACCACCCTCGGTTTCCTCCACCGCTTGCCGCACTGCGCCCGCTACCACCGCTTCCAGCCGCAGGCTGGCATCGGCGGGCCGGGGCAGCCAGCGCGTCTCGACCGGAAAGGCCCGCCCGTCCGAGGTGACGACAGGCGCATCCCCCATCAGCACCGCCACGGGGGCCGCATCCAACGTCGCCGACATCACCAGAAGCTGCAGGTCCGGCCGCAGCGCGCCGCGCACTTCAAGGCAGAGCGCAAGCCCCAGATCGGCGTTCAGCGACCGTTCGTGAAATTCGTCAAAGATCACCAGGCCGACGCCGGCGAGTTCGGGGTCACCTTGGATCATTCGGGTCAGGATGCCTTCGGTCACCACCTCGATCCGCGTGGCGGCCGACACCTTCGCCTCGCCCCGGATACGGTAGCCCACGGTCTTGCCCACAGGCTCGCCCAAGGTCTCGGCCATCCGTTCGGCGGCGGCGCGGGCGGCAAGGCGGCGGGGTTCCAGCATAAGGATACGCCCCGGCGTCTGGCCATGGGCCAGAAGGTCCAGCGGCACGACCGTGGTCTTGCCCGCCCCCGGTGGGGCCTGCAGCACGGCCATGCCTTGCATGGCCAAGGCATCACGCAAGGCAGGCAGGGCGGCGTCGATGGGCAGGGGGTCACGCATGGGGCTATATCGCAACGGGGCCGGGTCCAGCGCAAGCCACCCTTGCGGTGGAATGGTTTGGCGTCGATGCCCACCTTGACCGCCTTGACCGCCTTGACCGCCTTGACCGCCTTGACCGTCATGTCCCGGACCTTGGCCCCCACAGACCCGACCGGTTGCCCGCGCCGATGCTGGTCAAGCTGGCCTTACTGATACGCAGGCCCCTTCCCACCGCCCGCAAGACTTGCCACAAAGGCGGCATGGCCCAACCCATCGACCTTGCCGCAACCGCCCAACGCATCCTTTCCGGGGATCGCCGTGCCTTGGCCCGCGCCATCACGCTGGTGGAAAGCGCGCGGGCCGATCACCGGTCGCAGGCGCTGGCTCTGCTTGGCACACTGGCCGCTTCTGGCCGCCAAGCCCTGCGCATCGGGCTGTCCGGCACCCCCGGCGTCGGCAAGTCCACGTTTATCGAGGCGTTTGGCCTGATGCTGACCGCGCAAGGACTAAAGGTTGCGGTCCTTGCCGTTGACCCTTCCTCTGCCCGGTCCGGCGGGTCGATCCTTGGCGACAAGACGCGGATGGAGCGTCTGTCGCGCGACCCGAACGCCTTCATCCGCCCGTCGCCAAGCCAGACCCAGCTTGGCGGCGTCGCCCGCCGCAGCCGTGAAGCCGTGGCCCTGTGCGAGGCCGCGGGCTATGATGTGGTGCTGATCGAAACGGTTGGCGTCGGGCAATCGGAAACCGTGGTGGCCCAGATTTCCGACCTGTTCCTTCTCCTCCTCGCGCCGGGTGGGGGGGATGAACTGCAGGGCGTCAAGCGCGGGATCATGGAGATGGCCGATCTGATCCTTGTCAACAAGGCCGATGGCGACCTGAAACCCGCGGCCATGCGCACTGTGGCCGACTATTCCGGCGCGCTGCAGCTTTTGCGCCGCCGCCCGCAAGACCCTTCTGGGTTCCCCAAGGCGCTGCCGGTCTCGGCTCTGGCGGAAGAAGGTCTGACGCAAGCTTGGGCAGAAATGCAGACCCTTGCCACCTGGCGCAAGGCCCACAGCCACTGGACCCGCACCCGCGCCACCCAGGCCCGCCACTGGTTCGAGGAAGAGGTGCGCCAAGGGCTGCTTGCCGCGCTGCGCCGCGAACCGCAGCGCGGCTTGATGGCAGGCTACGGCGACCGGGTCGCCGCGGGCGAGATCACCCCCGAGGCGGCCGCGGCCGAGATGTTGCGCACCATGGGCCGGGGCTAGTCCGGCAGATTGCGCCGCCTTGGCGCTTGACGCTGGCCTGCTTTCCCCGTATCTGCCCGCAATCGCTTTCGAGGGCTGGGGATTCCCCGCCTTCTCCCGTTTTTGACGAATCGAAGGAACACCGCAATGTCGCGCGTCTGCGAACTCTCCGGCAAGGGCCCGATGTCGGGCAATACGGTCAGCCATGCCAACAACAAATCCCGCCGCCGGTTCCTTCCGAACCTGAATGACGTCACCCTGATCTCGGACGTGCTGGGCCAGTCGTTCAAGCTGCGCGTTTCGGCTGCGGCGCTGCGCTCTGTCGACCATCGTGGCGGTCTTGACGCCTACCTCGCCAAGGCGAAGGACGAAGAACTGTCGACGGCAGCACAGAAGATCAAGAAAGAGATCGCAAAGGCCCAGGCCTCCGCCTGACCTTTTGCAATCCAGCTTTGAAAGGCCCGGCTTTCGAGTGAAAGCCGGGCCTTTTGCATTGCGCTGGCGGCATTGTCCGCTGGTTTGGTGAACCGGAATTTTCAAAAATTCCGGACCGGAGCCTTCAAAGGCTCCGGCGCGATTTCTTTGAAGAAATCGTCTGCTTGGCGCAGAGTGAAGTTACGTCCTACCCGGCGCAGTAGGCTTCGGCGGTTGCGCCAAAGCTCTTGTACCGCTCCCAGAAGGCATCGTCGCTGGCCGATTGCGACACCCAGGTGGCATGGGCGTTTTCCGGGTCGCGGAAGAACTTGGCCGCCCGGCGCTGATCCGATCCTGACAGGGTGGCGTCCGCGGCCTGCTGGATGCAGGTGCATAGCGCGCGCTTTCCCGCGCCCCGGTCCGAGGCCATGCAGGCCTTTGAAATCGGACCTGCAACGGCCAGCCCAGCGGGAAGAGAAACGGCAAGAAGTGCCGCGAGAGTGAAGGATTTCATCATCATCTGCCTCATTGCCGGTCCGGGGGGGAATAGCGGCCACCCAACCCTTCCGGTCATTTTTCTGCCATGGATGATGCCGATTCGGCAGCATTTTTTCAAGCCACTACGGGCAGTTGCCACGGATCAGCGATGTTCCGCTAGGATTGGCGGGCCAGCCCGTGCCGCGCCACCAGATACGGTGGTGCGGGCAGTGATGCGGGTTTCCCTTGGCGTCCGCCCGGCATAGACTGCACGAAAACGTGAGGATGTCATGCCAGCCCCCAGTGTGTCAGCCCCAAGTCCGCGCAGCCGTGTCCGCCGCCTGCACGAAAAGGCCGCCTACGACCGCACGATAATTGACGCGATCCTGGATGCTTGCCCGGTCGCCCATGTGGGGCATGTGGTTGACGGCTTTCCCGTCGTGATCTCGACCCTGCAGTGGCGCGAGGGTGACCGGATCTACTGGCACGGCTCGTCAGCCAGCCGGATGCAGAAGAATGCAGCGGACGCTCAGGTCTGTGTGACTGTGACGCTGACCGATGGCATGGTTCTGGCCCGGTCAGGTCTGGAGCATTCGGTGAACTATCGTTCGGTCATGGTCTTTGGTCAGGCCGAGGTGGTGGAAGGCGTCGCCGCCAAGACCGCCCACCTGCGCGCGATGATGGAGCAGATGTTCCCCGGGCGTTGGGATCAGTTGCGCCCGATGACTGCGCAAGAGTTGAAGGCCACCCGCATCCTGTCGCTGCCCCTGACGGAGGCCTCGGCCAAGATCTCGGCCGGCCCGCCGGTGGACCCGCCCGAAGATTGCACCCATCCGGTCTGGGCCGGCGTGCTGCCGATCCGCCTGACGGTCGGGAGCCCTGAACCGGCCCCCGACCTTGCGCCCGGCATCGCGGTGCCGCCCCACGCCAGCCGCTTTCGCATCGGCTGACGGCAGGGCCTTTGCCGGTCTGGGACAGGCGGAGCGGAAGGGCGTGTGGCACCTGCCAGGCCCCGACCGGAAGCTTGCGGAAAACTCCTGTTCCATAAGCCCTTCCCGGCCCCCGCGGCGTCAGCTATATGCCGCGTCATGACCGAGCTTTCCCAGATCCGCAATTTCTCCATCGTGGCCCACATCGACCACGGTAAATCCACCCTCGCCGACCGGCTCATTCAGTTGACCGGGACGGTGGCTGCGCGCGACATGAAGGCGCAGATGCTGGACTCGATGGATATCGAACGTGAACGTGGCATCACGATCAAGGCCAATACGGTGCGGATCGAATACCCGGCCAAGGACGGCAAGACCTATATCCTGAACCTGATCGACACCCCCGGCCACGTCGACTTTGCCTATGAGGTGTCGCGGTCGATGCGCGCCGTCGAAGGCTCGCTTCTGGTGGTTGATGCCTCCCAGGGGGTTGAAGCGCAAACGCTGGCCAACGTCTATCAGGCGCTGGATGCGGGGCACGAAATCGTGCCGGTCCTGAACAAGATCGACCTTCCGGCAGCCGAACCCGACCGCGTGAAGCAGAACATCGAGGATGTGATCGGCCTTGACGCCTCGGACGCCATCGAAATCTCGGCCAAGACCGGCCTTGGCATCCCCGACGTGCTGGAGGCGATCGTCACCCGCCTTCCCGCCCCTAAGGGCGACCGCAACGCGCCGCTGAAGGCCATGCTGGTTGACAGCTGGTATGACGCCTACCTTGGCGTCGTCGTCATGGTGCGGATCATGGACGGCGTGATGAAGAAGGGCGACCGCGTCCGGATGATGCAGACCAACGCGGTCTATGGCATCGACAAGCTGGCCGTCCTAAAGCCCCAGATGGTCGACATTGCCGAACTTGGCCCCGGTGAGATCGGCATCTTCACCGCCTCGATCAAGCAGGTCCGCGACACCAAGGTCGGCGATACGATCACCCATGAACGCCGCAGCTGCGACGCGCCGCTGCCCGGCTTCAAACCCTCGGTCCCCGTCGTGTTCTGCGGGTTGTTCCCGGTGGACGCCAATGATTTCGAGGCCCTGCGCGACGCGATCGAGAAGCTGTCGCTGAACGACGCCTCGTTCTCCACCGAAATGGAAACCTCCGCCGCGCTTGGCTTCGGCTTCCGCTGCGGCTTTCTGGGCCTTCTACACCTAGAAGTCATCCGGGATCGGCTGGAGCGGGAATATGACCTTGATCTGATCACCACAGCGCCATCGGTGGTCTTCAAGCTGTACATGAAAAGTGGTGAGGTCATCGACCTGCACAACCCCGCCGACATGCCTGATCTGACCTATGTCGACCATATCGAAGAGCCACGGATCAAGGCGACGATCATGGTGCCGGACGAATACCTCGGCGATATCCTGAAGCTCTGCCAGGACCGCCGCGGCATCCAGTCGAACCTGACCTACGCCGGGACAAGGGCGATGGTCGAATATGACCTGCCCTTGGCCGAAGTGGTGTTCGACTTCTACGACCGGCTGAAATCGGTGACCAAGGGCTATGCGTCCTTCGACTACACCATCTCGGAATACCGCGAGGATCACCTGGTCAAGATGTCGATCCTGGTGAACGACGAACCCGTCGACGCCCTGTCGATGATGGTCCACCGCGACCGCGCCGAAGCCCGGGGCCGGTCGATGGTTGAAAAGTTGAAGGACCTGATCCCCCGCCACATGTTCAAGATCCCGATTCAGGCCGCCATCGGCGGCCGCGTGATCGCGCGTGAGACCTTGTCGGCGATGCGCAAGGACGTGACGGCAAAGTGCTATGGCGGGGATGCCACGCGGAAGAAGAAGCTTTTGGAAAAGCAGAAGGCCGGCAAGAAGAAGATGCGCCAGTTCGGGAAGGTCGAGATCCCGCAGGAGGCGTTTATTGCGGCGTTGAAGATGGATAGTTAGGTGTGAGCGAGTTAATCCTCGTCTGCTATGACTTCCTTGTCTATTTCTAGTTTTCTGATCAGCACTTCGATTTCCTTGATGCCTAAGGGTCCGGTCACCAAGAGACGGAAGGAAGTTTGCTTGGAAAGAAGGCCACTGGCCAGTTCTCTTTCTCCTTCAACAAGAGGAAGTGAGCTTTCCGATTGAGAAAAATTCCCCCGCGCAATGTTTGATTGCCTGTTTCGGTCTTCGCGGGCATCCAGGATGGGCGTTTCGTCAACGGTTATGGCTTCCCCGCTGTCTTCAGAGTGTACGTGATCCAAGCCGTCAAGGTTGGCAAATCTCAGGTTATCCTTATAGATGCCAAGAAGGGCTCTTGCCGATTGTTCATTCAAGCCACGATCTAGCTTCAAATGACTTCTCGCGACTGCGTCCGCGGGAGGAGTATTTCTCCAGTCACTCCACAACGAACGCAGTAGTTTAGGCTTAAGTGCAAACTGCCTAAGGTGTTCTATCTTCTTCTCATCGCGCTCATCTCTGAAGTACTTATGGGCGTCTTCGGTTAGACGAAGCCGTCTGGTTTCCCTCGATCCTTCATCCTCAACCAATCCGTACATAATCAAGGCTGCAACCGTCTGGTGCCCGCCGCTACTCTTCAACGAATAGCCCCAGGCTTCGAAAACAGTCGCGATCAGCATAGAATTCCTTCTTGGGTCCGCCTTGTATAGAATGTCCGCTTTTTCCAAAGCTTTGCTAAGATTGATGAAAGGATAGCGTGTGGTTTCTGTCTGCATTTCCTGCTCTCCGTCCGAGGCGTGGCGCTAAGGTGTAGGTGAAATTACTACATATTTCACCCATACCCTTGACGATCCAAGAAGTCAATGCTATGTATGCGCTATGATGCAGAAAAGCCCACCCCTGCAAGGGTGGGCCTCTGTAGGCGACAAACCCGACTCGTCTGAGCTGGAGAATGTCCGTTTGGATGGTAACGCCCCAAACATAGCATTTTTCTCTAGCAAATCAAGGGCTAACCCAAGTGGAGAGTCCAAGATGGTCTTTGTTCGCGAATACACCCGAGTTCGATTCGGGTGTGAGGAAACGGTGCGTAGTCACTATCGTTCCTACCCTCGGTAGGAAATTTCTGGAGTAGGGGCCGGGTGACTTGCCCCTACTCTAACTCTTCCGCAAACGTAGGGTGGGTGCCAACCCACCACTCCCGCCCGCCACAGGTCGCTTAAAACAACCCGTCCCCGCCTTGATCCTGCTCCACCGCTTCATCGGCAACCACGGCGACGCCGCCGCCGATCAGGAGGGGGGCGCAGGCGGACAGGGTGCCGACGGTGATGAGGGCCACTAGGGCCTTCCAGACGATCTTCTGCATCGGGGTAATCCTTTGTCTGCGCGGCGACGGGCCGGGCATGGGTTTCAGCAATGGCGGGCCGGTGCTTCCACCCACTCCGGCCTGAACGGCAGGCTCAGGGGTTAGCGGCAGATCCCTGCGTCATCGCAGAACACGCCCGCCGCGCCGCCGATCAGGGCCCCGGTCAGGGCGTTGCCGCCGGTCGCGTCAGCGATCACGGCACCACCGGCTGCACCGGCAAGGCCGCGTTCAGTGTCCGTGTTCAGGCAGCCCGACAGGGCCAAGGCGCAGGTCAGCAGGCCAGCGATCTTTACGGTCTTCATAAGAGTCTCCTTTGTTGCGAAACATATCCTGCCGCCTCGGTCCGAGAGGCGCATCGGGGAAAGGCAGCGGGGGCGAACCGTCGGCTGCTCTCCTCCCACGATGCGCGCACAAACCGGCAGGTTTCCGCCGCCGATCTGCCCGAGGCGCGGGTTTGCGCAGAGGGTCGGATCAGTTCCCGGCCTGAACCTCCTGGGCTTCGTCGGTGATCACCTCGCCAGCGGTCTGAATGTCGCGGCCAGCGCCTTCGACGGTTTCGCAGGCGGACAGGGCGATCAGGGCAACAAGGGCAAGCGTTCGGGTCATGGGAGAGGTCCTTTCAAGGGAATGCGTTCCATAACGCCCCACCCGGCATCCGGTTCCCCATCCGTTGGCACAGTGCCGTTTCTGGTGGCTGTAGTGCTTTAACTCTGGATTAACCAAATCTTGCTAGGCTAGGCGGATGAAGCGCGCCCTCATCCTTGCCGTTCTGGCCATCATCCTTGCTGCTTGCGGCGCGTCGCCCGCCCCGGAATTCTTCGGGGCAACCCGCACCGATGTCACCGTCAATGGTCGGGACTACACGGTCTTCCAGAAGGATGAGCGGGTGGAAGTCATTCGCCTTGGCCATGCCAGACGTGGCGAACATCAGGACATCCGCGCCACGATGATCGAGTTGATCCCCACCGTCACCGGTTGCAAGCTGAGGGAGGCGTCGTTGCAAGGCGACAGTGGTGAGATGCGCGGCAGCCTTCAGTGCCCTTGACTCGCGGCGGGGAAGGCGGAACAAACCCCCATGATCCAGCGCACCTTGCCCCATGCCCGCATTCCCGAACTTCCGAACCCCTATTTCGGCAAAGTGCGGGATTGCTATGACCTTGAAAATAATACCAGAATTCTGATCACGACCGATCGCCTCTCGGCCTTTGACCAGATCCTTGCGGTGATCCCCTGGAAGGGTCAGGTCCTGACCCAACTGGCCCGCTACTGGTTTGAAAAGACGGCGGATATTGCCGCGAACCATGTGCTTGGCTACCCTGATCCAAACGTCGTCCTTGGCCGCAAGCTGACCATCCTGCCGGTGGAGATTGTTGTGCGGGGCTATCTTGCGGGCACCACCTCAACCTCGATCCTGCCGCAATATCGCAAGGGCGTTCGGCAGATGTACGGTCACCACCTTCCCGATGGTCTGCGCGACAATCAGGCCCTGCCAAACGCGATCATCACCCCCACGTCGAAAGCCTTTGACGGGGGCCATGATGAACCGCTGACGGCGGCCGACATCGTCAGCACCGGGCTGTTGACCGCCGCCCAATGGGATGAGGTCAGCGCCAAAGCGCTTGCCCTGTTCGCGCGGGCCCAGAAGATGGCGGCCGAGCGCGGTTTGATCCTTGTCGATACCAAATACGAATTCGGCACCGATGCAGATGGCACCATTCTGCTGGCGGATGAGATTCACACGCCGGACAGCAGCCGCTACTGGCGTGCCGATGGCTATGAGGCGGCGTTGCGGGACGGCACCCGACCGCCCAGTTTCGACAAGGATGTGATCCGTGCCTGGGTCGTGGCGCGCTGCGATCCCTACAAGGACCCTGTGCCCGAAATCCCGCAGGACATGATCGAAAAGACCGCACAGGTCTATATCGAGGCTTATGAGACGATCACGGGCGAAAGGTTTGTTCCCGATACCAGCGGTGAAACGCCGCTGGACCGGGTGCGGGCCAATCTGGCAGGCTTTTTCGTGGCCTGACAGCCGCAGATGTTTGCGCTAACGTAAGGCGGGCCCGGGTCGCCGCACATTTCGGGGGAGGAAGACCATGATTCTCAGCTGTGGCGAGGCGTTGATCGACATGCTGCCGCGCACCTCCACCGAAGGTGAGGCTTGTTTTGCCCCCTATGCCGGCGGCGCGGTGTTCAACACCGCCATCGCCCTTGGCAGGCTGGGGGCGGACTCCGCGTTCTTTTCGGGCGTTTCCAACGACATGCTGGGCGAGATTCTGGCAGACACCCTTGTGGCGTCAAACGTCGACATCACCCTTCTGGCGCGGTCCGATCGTCCGACCACGGTGGCTTTCGTCAAGCTGTTGAACGGTCAGGCGACCTATGCGTTTTATGACGAGGCGACGGCGGGCCGCATGCTGGCGCAAGCGGACCTGCCAATCTTGCCGGCCAACGTCAGCACCCTGTTCTTTGGCGGGATCAGTCTGGTGAACGACCCCGCCGCCAGCACCTATGAGGCGCTGCAGGCGCGCGAGGCCGCCGCGCGGGTGACGATGATCGACCCGAATATCCGGCCGGGCTTCATTGCCGGGAAGGAGGCCGAGTATCGGGCGCGGATCATGCGGATGATCGCCCGCGCCGATATCGTGAAGCTGTCGGATGAAGACCTGCACTGGCTGGAAGGCGAAGGTGACCTGACGGCCTTGGCCCGTGGGCTGCTGAACGCGGGGCCGAAGGTGGTTTTCATCACGGAAGGGTCGGCTGGCGCCCGGGCGGTGACGGCAACGCTGGACCGGTTCGTCGCCGCGACCAAGGTGAAGGTCGTCGATACGGTCGGGGCGGGTGACACGTTCAATGCGGGTGTTCTGGCCGCCCTTGACGCTGCGGGCGTGCTGTCCAAAAGTGGGATTGCGGCCTTGTCGGACGCCACGCTTGATGCGGCCCTTGACCTTGGCTGTCGGGCGGCGGCGGTCACCGTCAGCCGTGCAGGAGCGAACCCGCCCTGGGCCAAGGACCTGTGAGGGCAGTCCTTCAGCGCGTCACCCGTGCGGATGTTCGGGTGGATGGAGCCCTGATCGGTGAAACGGGGCCGGGCTATCTGATCCTGGTCTGCGCCATGGCGGGCGATACCGAGGAGGTGGCGGCCAAGCTGGCGGCGAAGGTCGCCAAGCTGCGCGTCTTCAAGGATGCGCAGGGCAAGATGAACCTGTCGGTCCGGGATATTGGCGGCAGCGCCTTGGTCGTCAGTCAGTTCACCCTCGCGGCGGACCTGCGCGGCAACCGGCCGGGGTTTTCAACCGCCGCCCCGCCCGAGGTGGGAGAGAGGCTTTATCTGCACTTCAGCACGTGTCTGCAGGCCGAAGGCGTGCCGGTAGCGAATGGCCAGTTCGGGGCTGACATGGCGGTCAGTCTGGTGAACGACGGGCCTGTCACGATCTGGATGGATACCGACCGGATCTGACGTCAAGTGTTCTCAGAAGCCTGTCACGGCTTCCGAGGGCTTGGCAGAAGGGGCGACATCCCAAGCGTCAGTTGAACGGATTGCCCGGGTTTGCCCGTCCGATCACATTGCCGCATTCGATCAGCGCGTCGATCGAGGCGCGTGATCCTGCCAGCGAATAATTCTGCACGTCGGCCCCATCGTCGGACCGCAGATACAGCCGGTTGCCCCGCGCCACTTCGACGATGAAGTCAACGCCGGCACTGTCATCCGGCAGGTAGAACAGGACCGAATTCTGATAAAGCTCGGCATTGTTCAGGTTCCAGGGCGCGCGACGGTCAATCTGGACCTGCAGATTGGCGGTATCGCCTTCACCGAACTGCCACGCGGTGGAGTAGAACTGCAACTGCACCGCACCGTCCGGGTAGGTCCAGACCGAAAAGCTTTCACCCGGGGCCGAAACCTGTGCCACGCAGCCGACCGACCCGTCATCCCAGCCGACAACCTCAACCTGCCAATGCTTGTGCGAAAACAGCACTTCCGATTGCTGTGCCGCCGCAGCGCTGACTGTCGCAGCCACAACCGCAGCCGCCATTCCCATCCTCAAGATCATAATCATATTCCCGATCAACCATCCCCTTGCGGCGTTTTCACCCCGCACGGCGATTCAGGCAAATGAAACTTGCTGTCACGTCATGAAAGACTGACAGAGTTGCCGGTTCAGGCGGCCCACTCCCACGGGTTGTTGAACTGGCCAAGGATGCCCGCAACGGCATCGTCCTCAACCGGGGCCGACTTTTCCAGGCGGGCGACAAGGCCGCGCTTCTTGTCTTCGACCACAGCTGAGACGCGGGCCGGGATACCTGCCTCGGCCAGCGCGGCATCGTAGGTGCGGATGATCGCCATGCGGCGCAGGTCGGGCTTGAACACCTTGCCAACTGCGGTTTTCGGCAATTCCGGCAGCACTTCGATATACTTCGGCAGGGCGGCGCGTTCGTGGATGTGTTGGGTGGCATAGGCCATCAGATCATCGACAGAGGCCGAGGCGCCCTTGACCAGTTCCACATAGGCAATCGGCAATTCGCCTGCATGAACATCGGGTTGGCCAATGGCCCCGACCATCGCCACCGCCTCATGGCCCATCAGCGCCTCTTCGATAATCGCGGGGTCGATGTTGTGGCCGCCTCGGATGATCAGGTCTTTTGCCCGGCCAGTGATGTAGAGGTAGCCGTCAGAATCGATCCGTCCCAGATCACCGGTGCGCAGGAAGCGGCCTTCGGCGAAAAGCTCACGGTTCTTGTCCAGTTCGGTGTAGGTCGATCCTTCAAAAACCCCGGGGTTCGAGACGCAGATTTCCCCCACCTCGTCCACCGCACATTCCCGAAAGCCGATCGCGCCATGCGAGGTCAGGATGCGGACATGGGTATAAGGAAAGGGAAGGCCGACTGACCCGATCTTCTTGGTACCGCCGGGCGGGTTGACGGCGACAAGGCAAGTGCATTCCGTCAGGCCGTAACCTTCAACGATCTGGACCCCGGTTTCCTTTTCAAACCGCCGATACAGTTCCAACGGCAGGGGGGCGGCGCCGGAAAAGGCATTTTTCAGCGATGAGATGTCGGCGTTGACAGGGCGCTGCATCAGCGCCGAAAGCGCGGTCGGGACGGTGATCAGGTAGGTGACCTTGTAGCGTTCGACCAGCTTCCACAGGTTGTCGAACACGCCGTCACCGCGATAGCCCTGCGGGGTGGGAAACACCACATGCCCGCCCGACGCGATCATCGACATCAGGATCGGATAGGCCGCGAAGATGTGAAACAGCGGCAGCGGGCACAGCACGCAGTCCTGTTCGGTGAACAGCAGACGATGGCCCAGCCAGCCGTTGTAGATCATGCCGGAAATCTTGTGCTGCGCGACCTTGGGCATCCCCGTGGTGCCGCCGGTGTGGAAGTAGGCGGCCACGCGGTCTTCCAGGGTGTCGGCAAAGGTCAGCCGGTCGGCAGGCATCTTCGCCATTTCGGCCCGGAAGTCCTTGACGTTGGCGGTGTGGCTGATCGGGTTCTTCGGCCGGATCAACGGCACGATCAGCTTTTTCAGGCCCGACAGATAGGGGACAAGGTCCACCTCCAGCACGGTCTTGACGTTGGGGGCGAATTTCACCGCCTCGGCCACCTTCTGCGGCAGGTCGGTCTTGGGGAAGGCCTTGACGGTGACGACGACCTTGGCCTTCGTTTCGCGCAGGATGGCGCTGATCTGTTCGGCTTCAAGCAGGGGGTTGATCGGGTTCACAATCCCCGCCACTGCGCCGCCCATCAGCGTGATCGCCGTTTCCAGCGCGTTCGGCATGATATAGGCGACCACGTCCTTTTCGCCGACGCCAAGCGAGCGGAACAGGTTTGCGGCCCGCGTCGCCTCGGCATGGACTTGCGCCCATGTGAGCGACATTTTCTTGGTTTCCGGGCCAGAGAGGATCTGGAAACTGATCGCCGGACGCCCGCCATGCGTGGTCTTGGTGCGGGTCAGCGCCTCATACATGGATCGTGGCAGGCCGCGGTCTGCCAGAGGCATCTCGGCCTCGATGGCCTTCAGGTCCGCAAGATTTGCGAAAGCGTTCATCCGATCCTCCCCTATCGTGCCTGCTTTTGCCGCAGGCTTCGGGCCAAGATGGGGGGTGGTGGGGCGTTTGTGAAGTCAGTTTGTCAGGACTGTCAGCGACGCAACGCAACGTCAGGATCGAATCACACCGCCCCGTCGGTGAATTGTAACCGGGCCAGCCGGGCATAGAGGCCATCTTCGGCCACCAGCTGGTCATGCGTCCCAGTGGCGACGATCTGGCCGTGATCGAAGACCACGATCCGGTCGGCACGTTTGACCGTGGCCAGACGGTGCGCGACGACCAGCGTTGTCCGCCCCTGCGACAGCCGCTCCACTGCGGCCTGAACCGCACGCTCACTTTCGGCGTCAAGGGCGCTGGTCGCTTCGTCCAAGAGCAGGATCCTTGCGTCCCGCAGGATCGCGCGCGCAATCGCCACCCGCTGCTTCTGCCCGCCCGACAGCATGACGCCGCGTTCGCCCAGATAGCTGTCATAGCCTTGCGGCAGGGCGGTCAGGAAGTCATGCGCCGCCGCGGCCCGCGCGGCCTCTTCCACCTCGGCGTCGGTCGCATCGGGGCGGCCAAAGCGGATGTTTTCGCGCGCAGATGTGGCAAAGATCACCGGGTCCTGCGGCACCATCGCCATGGCTGCCCGGAAATCGCTGCGCGTCATGGCCGAAAGGTCGATCCCGTCCAGCGTGATCCGGCCCGATTGCGGATCATAAAACCGCATCAAAAGCTGCAGGATGGTGGTCTTGCCCGCACCAGAGGGACCAACCAGCGCCACCGTCTCACCCGGGGCGACGTGCAGGCTGACGCCGTTCAGCGCACTGGTTTCCGGCCGTGCCGGATAGCGGAAGGTCACGTCCTTCAAGGTGATCTCGCCGCGCACCGGGCGGGGCAGGGCCACCGGGGCGGCGGGGTCGCGGACCGCGTCTTCGGTCTGCAACAATTCCACCAGCCGTTCGGTCGCCCCTGCTGCGCGCTGCAATTCGCCCCAGATTTCGGACAGGGCGCCTACGGCCCCGGCGACCATGACGGCGTAGATCACGAACTGGATCAGCTCGCCCACGGTCATGACTCCCTGCCGCACGTCGCGTGCGCCGATCCACAGGACGCCGACGATCCCGGCAAAGGTCAGGAAGATCACGATCACCGTCATGACCGCCCGCGTCTTGATCCGCGCGCGCGCGGAATCGAAGGATTTCTCGGTCACAGTGGCAAAAGCCGACCGGGTGACGGCTTCATGCGTAAAGGCCTGCACGGTCTGCACCGAACTCAGCGCTTCGGACGCAGAGCCGGAGGAGGAGGCGATCCAGTCCTGATTTTCCCGCGACAGCCGCCGCAAGCGCCGGCCCAGCACGATGATCGGCACGACGATGGCCGGTACGATCAGCAAGACCAGACCCGTCAGCTTGCCCGACGTCAGGAACAGCATGACCAACCCGCCGAGAAGCATCAGCACATTGCGCAGCGCGACGGACACCGATGATCCGATGACCGACAGGATCAGCGTGGTGTCGGTGGTGATCCGGCTCAGCACCTCGCCCGTCATGATGCGTTCGAAGAACGCGGGGGACATGCCCAGAACCCGGTCGAACAGGGCGCGGCGGATGTCGGCTACCACACGCTCGCCCAAGCGGGTCACCAGATAGTAGCGCAGGCCCGTCCCCACGGCGAGGAGGGCGGCAATGACAAGTGCTGCCCCGAAATACTGGTCCAGAAGGGCAGCATCGCCGGAATTGAACCCGTCCACCACCCGACGCACGGCCAAGGGCAGGATCAGGCTGACCGAAGCAGTCAGCACAAGAGCAAGCAAGGCCAGCAGAAGCAGCCCACGATAAGGCCAAAGGAAGGGTGCCAGCCCGCGCAGGGCGCCCACCTGTTTCGACTTCGGCCGGTCGTCGGCCGTTGTGGTCGTGTCGGACATGCGTCCCGTCCCCCTCACGCTCGCGAGTTGGGTTTAGTCCGCCATGGTCCGGGCCACAAGCGCCGCCTGACCGGGCCGGATGGTCAAAGTGCCGCGTGTCCGGTTCCGCAACCGCGCATCGGCAAAGGGTGGTCTTTTGCCCGCCCCCTCTTTCGCGCATCACGGCCGCGTGCCACGGTATGCAGCGAAGGAAGCATTCCCATGACTCACATCCTGCATTTTACCGCCCCTGACGGCTGCCGCCTTGCCTATCGTGATGAAGGTGAGGGGCTGCCACTGCTGTGCCTGCCCGGCCTGACCCGCAGCATGGCCGATTTCGACTATCTGATCCCCCATCTGCCGCCCTTGCGCCTGATCCGGATGGACTATCGCGGCCGGGGTGGCAGTGACTGGACAGGGGCTGCGACCTATACGGTCGATCAGGAATCGAAGGACGCGCTGGCCCTGCTTGACCATCTGGGCGTGGCAAAGGCCGCTATCCTTGGCACCTCGCGCGGCGGGCTGATCGGTATGGTGCTGGGTGCAGTGGCGCGGGGCCGGGTGCTGGGGCTGTGCCTGAATGACGTTGGCCCTGAAATCGGGCGTGAGGGACTGGAGCGCATCTTCGACTATGTCGGGCGCAAACCGGCTGGAAAGACCTACGCTGGCTTTGCCGAACGGCTTGCAAGGACTCCGGGCTTTCACAACGTCCCCATGACCCGCTGGCTGGATGAGGCGCAGCGGCTGTCGGTCGAAGGTCCCGAAGGCCTTTCCCTGCGCTATGATCCCGCCCTGCGTGAGGCATTTCTTGCCGCCTTCGAAGGCCCTCCTGTTGATCTCTGGCCCCTGTTCGATGCCCTCGCCGGCCTGCCGCTGGCGCTGATCCGGGGGGCGAACTCTGACCTGCTGACTGCGGAAACCGCCGCCAGCATGCGCGACCGTCGCCCCGACATGGCCTTCGCCGAAGTGCCGGACCGCGCCCATATCCCCTTTCTGGACGAACCCGAGGCGGTGGCGCTGATCCGATCCTTCCTGAAGGGCGTGAAATGACCGACATCGCAAGAATCACCGCAGCCGCAACGCGGCTGAAGGGCAATGTCCGCGTGACACCCCTGCTGAACGCGCCGCTGCTGGACCAGATCGCCGGACGACGGATTCTGGTGAAGGCCGAATGCCTGCAACTGACCGGCAGCTTCAAGGCCCGGGGCGGCTGGTCAGCAATCTCGGCGCTTGCACCCGAGGCACGCGCCAAGGGGGTGATCGCCTACTCCTCGGGCAACCATGCGCAGGGTGTGGCGATAGCCGCCGCCCGCCACGGCATCCCTTGCGTGATCCTGATGCCGTCAGACGCGCCCGAGGTGAAGATCGCCAACACCCGCGCCTACGGGGCCGAGGTTGTGCTTTATGATCGCGGCACCGAGGACCGCGATGCCATCGGTGCCGGGATCGCGAGTGCTCACGGTCTGACGCTGGTCAAACCCTATGACGATGCCGAGGTCATTGCGGGGCAGGGCACCGTGGGCCTTGAACTCGCCGCCCAGGCGCAAGAGGCGGGGGTTGTGGGGGCCGATGTACTGGTCTGCTGCGGTGGCGGTGGCTTGGCCTCCGGTATTGCCGTGGCGTTGGAGGCGATGGCCCCCGGCTTACGGGTCCGCACTGTGGAGCCTGAGGGCTTTGACGACATGGCCCGATCCCTCGCTGCTGGCATGCGCGTTAAGAACGCCGCAGCCACAGGGTCGATCTGCGATGCAATCCTGACGCCGATGCCGGGGGAGTTGACCTTTCCCATCCTGCAGCGGCTGGCCGGCCCAGGCCTTGTCGTGACCGACGATCAGGCGTTGCGCGCCATGGCCCTTGCCTTCACCCACCTGCGGATCGTTCTTGAACCGGGCGGGGCAGTCGCCCTTGCCGCAGCCCTGTTCGCGCCCGATCTGGGCGAAACCGTGATCGCCGTCGCCACTGGCGGCAACGTAGACCCTGTGACCAGCGCCGCCGCTTTGGCCCGGTTCGGCTGATGATTGTCTGGCTGGATGACCTGCGCCTGAACGCGGAACTTTCCGGTCCGCCGACGGCCCCGCCCGTCGTGCTGATCCACGGCCTAGGGGTCGATCTGGCGGTCTGGGACGCCCTCCTTCCAAGCCTTGCCGCCCACCGCACCCTGCGCCTTGATCTGCGCGGCCATGGCCAGTCCGACACTCCGCCCGCGCCCTACACGATGGGCGCCCTCATCCGCGACACCGAGCGGTTGATGCAGCACTTTGCGCTGAAGGATGCCGTGGTCCTTGGGGCCGGTGAAGGCGGGCTGATCGCTCAGGGCCTTGCGGTCAAGCGCCTCGATCTTGTCCGCGCCATGGTGCTGACCGGCTCTGCCACCCGCTTTGGCAACCCTGATCTGTGGCAGCGCCGTATCGCGGGGTTGACCGATCCCGGCCCCGACATTGTAGCCGAGGCTGCCGCCCTGCTTGGCCCCCGCTGGCGCGGCATGGCCACAGCCGGAAAGGTGCAACAGATGCTGTCGCGCACCCGCCCCGATGGCTGGACGGGCGTCTCTGCTGCGGTTGCGAACACCGATTTCTACCAGACCACCGCCACCCTTACCCTGCCGACCCTGATCCTCGCCGGGGGCGACGACCGCAAGACCCCGCCCGACATGCAGCGCGAAACCGCAGAGCTTGTCGCCGGGTCGGATTTTCACCTTATCCCCGGCGGCAGCCAGTTGGCGATGCTGACCCATCCGCAGCCCTTCGCCACTGCCCTCCACGCCTTTCTGAAAAGGATCGGCCATGTCTGACCTGCTGCTTGTCCACGGCTCTTGCCACGGCGCATGGTGCTGGGACGCGCTTGTTCCCGCCCTTGCCCGTCACGGGATCACTGCCGATGCGATCGACCTTCCCGGCCGCGACGGCAGCCCCACAACCTTGGACGACTATGCCCGGGCGATCACCGCCGCTGCCCGTCCGGGGACGGTTCTGGTTGGCCATTCCGCTGGCGGCTATGCCATCACCGCCGCAGCCGAGGGTGATCCAACGCGTTTCGCCGGGCTGATCTACCTGTGCGCCTACCTGCCCGTCGCCGGCCAAAGCCTTGCCGACATGCGCCGCGCCGGGCCGTCACAGCCCCTGCTCCCCGCGATCCGCATGGCCGAGGATCGGGTCAGCTTCACCATTGATCCGGCCCTTGCCCCCGCCGTCTTCTACCATGACTGCCCGCCCGACGTCGCCGCATCCGCCACCGCCACCCTTTGCCCGCAACCCGTGGCCCCACAGGAATGCCCGCTTTTCCCCACCGTCGCGCAAACCCTGCCGCGCCATTACATCGTCTGCCGGCAGGACCGCGCGATCCCGCCCGACTATCAGGCACAGATGGCCCGGGTCCTGCCCAAGGCAGCTGTCACCTCGCTTGATGCAAGCCATTCGCCCTTCCTGTCGATGCCTGATCAGCTTGCCGCGCGACTTGCAGATATCCTGCACCAGATACGCCATGGATCACCGGGTGAGGCTCAGGATTGACAGTTTCGAACATTGCCCAAGCCAACGGCCGCCTGCCCCTGACCTTCATCCTGACCACAGTCACGCTGGATGCCATCGGCATCGGCCTGATCTTCCCGGTGATGCCCGACCTGATCCAGGAGGTGACGGGCCGCCCCCTCTCCGAAGCCGCACTTTGGGGTGGAGTCCTCGCCACATCCTTTGCCGTGATGCAGTTTCTGTTCGGCCCGACCATCGGCGCCCTGTCTGACCGCTTTGGCCGCAGGCCTGTCCTGCTGCTGTCGCTCGCCGTGATGGCCGCCGATTATCTGGTCATGGCGCTTGCCTCGTCGATCTGGCTTCTCTTGGCCGCGCGCTTGGTCGCGGGGGTGACGGCGGCCACCTTCGCCACTGCGGGGGCGTATATCGCCGACATCACGCCTCCCGAGGAACGCGGCCGCCGCTTCGGCCTGATCGGTGCGGGTTTTGGGGTGGGGTTTGTTCTGGGCCCGCTGATCGGCGGGCTTTTGGGCACCATTGACCCGCGCGCGCCCTTTTACGCCGCTGGCGCGCTGGCGCTGGCCAACATGGCCTTCGGCTATTTCGTCCTGCCCGAAACCGTTACCGACGCCACCCGCCGCCCGTTCACCCTGAAACGCGCCAATCCGCTTGGTGCCCTGCGCGCGCTTGACCGCTTGCCGGGCGTGCGCCTGATCCTTGCCACCTACCTGCTGCTTGGCATAGCGATGAACGTCTACCCGACGATCTGGGCCTATTTCGGCCAGGCCCGTTTTGGCTGGGACAGCACGATGGTCGGCGTCTCGCTGGCCGTCTACGGCATCTCCTTCGCGGTTGGCCAGGCGCTTCTGGTCGGCCCCCTGATCCGCCGCTTCGGCGAACACCGCGCTGCGCATTACGGGATGTGGGTCAATGTCGTCACCCTGACCGGGCTTGGCCTTGTCACCTCGCCAACACTCGCCCTGCTCCTGACGCCCGTCACGGCCCTTGGCGGAGTGGTCACCCCGGCGCTGCAAGCCATCGCTTCACGCGCGGCACCCGCCGACGCGCAGGGGGAACTTCAGGGCGTGTTTTCCAGCCTGAACGCCATTGCCATGATCACGGCCCCCCTGATCATGACCACGACCTTCGCCACCTTCACGGCCCCCGACGCCAGCGTTTTCGCCCCCGGAGCACCCTTCCTGCTGGCGGCGGTCCTGATGCTCGCCTGCGTCTCGCTCCATGTCTTCGGCCCGCTAATGCGACCAAACCGGTCGTATTAGGGGATGCATGCCAGCCCGTCCGGCCTTAGCTTTCTTTCTGCACAAATATCCCACGGGGGTGCGGGGGTGTGAAACCCCCGCTCTTCCGGCAGCAGGAAAGACCACGCCATGAAACTGAAGCATCTTGAAATCTTCGTTGTCGCGCCACCGTTCCCGGGCTGGGGCGGGCGCTACTGGATCTTTCCGAAGCTGACCACCGACACCGGCATTGTCGGCTATGGCGAATGCTATGCCTCCACCGTCGGCCCAAAGGCCATGCAGGCCGTGATCGAGGATGTCTTCGAACGGCACATGGCCGGCGAGAACCCCGAGAATATTGAACTGATGTTCCGTCGCGCCTATTCTTCCGGCTTCACGCAGCGCCCCGATCCGACCGTGATGGGTGCGTTCTCCGGGCTGGAGATTGCCTGCTGGGACATTCTGGGCAAGGCGCGGAACCGCCCGGTCTGGGCGCTTCTGGGCGGCAAGATCAATGACCGGATCCGCAGCTACACCTACCTTTACCCCGAACCGGGCCAGGAATCGTCCGACTTCTGGGTCGACCCCGACGCCGCAGCCGGGGCCGCTGTCCGCTTCATGAACCTGGGCTTTACGGCGGTGAAGTTTGATCCCGCCGGCCCCTACACCATCCGCGGCGGGCATGAACCCGCCATGTCCGACATTTCCCGCAGCATCGCCTTTTGCAAGGCGATCCGCGCCGCCGTGGGTGACAGGGTTGACCTGCTGTTCGGCACCCACGGCCAATTTTCCACCCCGGGTGCAATCCGTCTTGGCCGCGAACTCGAACCCTATAACCCCCTGTGGTACGAAGAGCCGATCCCGCCAGACAACCTGCTGGAATTCGCCGAGGTGGCGAAGTCCGTCCGCGTCCCCCTCGCCACGGGGGAACGGATGACGACCAAAGCCGAATTCGGCACCCTCCTCCGCGCCGGGGGCGTCAAGATCCTGCAGCCCGCGCTGGGCCGCGTCGGCGGCATCTGGGAGGCGAAGAAAATCGCCGCCATGGCCGAGGTGTTCAACGCCCAGATGGCCCCGCATCTTTATGCCGGTCCGGTGGAATGGGCCGCCAACGTCCATTTCGCCGCCTCGATCCCGAACCTTCTCATCGCCGAGACGATTGAAACGGGTGGGGCGTTCCACCTGCAACTGATCCGCAATTCGATCAAATGGGAGGATGGCTACATCCTGCCCCCCGATGCCCCCGGCCTTGGCATCGACTTCGACGAAGACCTCGCCCGTGCCCACCCTTACACCGGGACCGGTCTGCACCTGCAGATGCAAGAGGCCCCCTGCGACTATCGCCACGGCAATCGCTTCGAAGGCGGGGCGCCTGCGGGGGACGCCTGATCCACGTCCCCTTGGTGCCGCCATAGACGGCGCCAAAGCCGCCGCTTCATAGGCGCGAGCCATCGCGGCACGGCGATGGCTCGCATGGTGGGTCAGACCTTGACGAAGGCCCCCGCCGCCAGCGGGCCAAAGGGCAGTTCCGCAAGCGGAGCGCCCACATCCAGCGGACCTAGATCGACGGCGAAGAAACCCATCTTCCCAAGCAAGCCGCCGACCTGCGCCTTGGCATCCGCATCATCGCCCGAATAGAACAGGACCCGCTGTCCGCCGCCTGTGTCCGGCTCGACCAACGCGCTTACGTCCAGATGGTTGAACGCCTTGACCACCCGCGCGCCGGGCAGCAAACCCGCGATCACCTCGCTTGAATGGCTACGGCCATGATGGACGGGCTTGATGCCATAGACCGCCAGGGGATTGTTCGGGTCCGACCGTTCTGGCGAGTCCGGCGCCAGGAAGGCGACCGGGTTCGTGGCGTCGATGACGATCCGCCCCTGCCATGCGGGCAGGGTTTTCAGGACCGCCTCGGCATCCGACCAGCGCAGGCCAAGCACAACGATATCCGCGCTTGCCGCGTCGGCCAATGTGCCGGCCGTCAGGGTCGGCCCCACCTCGGCGACCAGATCCGCCAAGCTTTCCGGCCCCCTGCTGTTCGCGATTGTGGCCGTGAGTCCGGCCTTGGCAAAGGCCCGCGCGACGTTGCTGCCAAGCGCGCCTGCGCCGATGATTCCGATTGTCATGTCACTCTCCGTTTTGCAAAGCAGGGCGTTCGTGGCCGTTCCGGCAGCGCCCTGACTGCTGCCGGTCCGCATTAAATATAAATGTGAAGCCATCACACTTACATTTTTGGGCGAAGGAAATGCGCGCCTGCCCTCATGTCTCGGCCAGTTCGCGGATGGTGCCGGCAAGATCGGCGATGGTGGTCTTGCCAAGCTCGGCTTCCAGCGCGGTTCGTGCACGGGTCAAGGCCGGGTTTATCACGTCAAGGATGTTGGCTCCCACCGGACAGGTGGTGCAGGGCGCGGTCCGATGGACGGCGAAAAGTTCGGTATCTTCGACCGCCTCGTAGACATCCAGAAGCCGGATCTCGGCCGCCGATCTTGCCAGCAAAGCCCCCCCGCCACTGCCCAGTTGCGACCGCGTCAGCCCCGCGTCATTCAACCGGGACAGGATGCCGCGAATGACCACGGCGCTTGTGTTCACCGAAGCGGCGATGTCTTCCGACCGGACAGGCCTGCCCTCTGTCATGGCAAGAGCGGTCAGGATATGCGAGGCGACGGCGAAGCGAGTGCTGGTTGGCATGTTGAAATCCGTTGGTGTGTAATCGTCACTATTACACTACTCCAGACCTGTCAACCCATGCCTTCTCTGACCTTTCGCGGGCCTGACGACACATGGGGGATTGCTGGCGGGCCCAGGAGGACTCGAACCCCCAACCTCGGACTTAGAAGGTCCTTGCTCTATCCAGTTGAGCTATGAGCCCGCGCCGCCACCTTTTGCGGCAGTCAAAACGATCAGGCAAGCATCTTCGTCATGAAGACGGAATTCGGATCGTCGTGATACCCCTCGAACGGGGGGCATTCGACAAACCCGGCCCGGGCGTAAAGCGCGCGCGCTGCGATGAAGGTGGGCTGCACGCCAGTCTCCAGACTTAGCCGCGCAAATCCTTCGGCTTGGGCCGCTGCCACCAGATGCTCCAGCATCGCCTTGGAAAGCCCGCGCCCCCGCGCTTCATGCAGGACATGCATCGACTTGATCTCGGCGTGGGTTGCGTCAATCCGCTTGAAGGCCCCCATCGCCAGAGGCGCGCCTGCATCGCGCAGAACGAAGAACCGGATGCCAGGTGTTGCCAGCGCGCCCTTGTCCATCATGTGGATCGATTCCGGCGGGGTGTCGGCATGCATGTCCGCCGTATGCCGTTGAAACAAAAGCTCCAGATCCGGCGTCAGCGGGTGTTCCTCGGCGATCGTCTGCGCCATGTCAGTGGGTCCACGCACCCTTGCGGTCGGTCGCAAAGTTTTCGCCATAGCCACGCGCGCGAATGATGGCGCGACGCGGTTTGGGGTCCTGCACATCCGCCTCGATGCCTTTTTCGGCGGCGTAGGCCAGCGCTGCCTCGCGGCTGTCAAAGCGCAGGCGCACCTGGGCTTGGGTGTCGCCAGACGACGTCCAGCCCATCAGCGGATCAACCTCACGTTCGGAGGCAGGCGCGAATTCCAGAACCCACATATGGGTCTTGGCAGTACCTGACTGCATCGCGGTTCGGGCGGGCTGATAGATCCGGGCGCGCATCACACTTCTCCTCAGGCTTTGGGACCTTATTCCCAAGCTTTGGGCAAAGCGCAAGTGACAGCTTGAAAAGGCGCGCAAGGAAAAGGCTGTCGGCTGGTCCTGGGGAATGTGGGTGGGGTTTCGATTGGACCAGCCGACAGCATAGTTGCTGCTTGCATGCTTATTGTGCCCTATTCGGCAACAAGATTCAACCGAAAGATGTAGGCGATGTCGCTGCCATCCGCTGAGGCTGCACAGCCCTTTGGGCCGCCTGATCCCGCCCGTCGTTCAGTCCTTACGCACAAGTTTGAATATCATATAGCGATTGAAGCGGCGAAAGGCTTCGGCGTTGCGGTCGGTCCCGGTCAGGCGACGCATCAGGTTGGCGCGCCGCGTCTTTGTCAGGAACATCCCGATGAAGCGGGACAGCGTCCAATGCGCCGTTGGCCGCTTGGCGCGGATTTCGTCTGATACCCGCGTGACACCATGGCCGATCACGTTGAACAGTTGCTGTTCCAGGTCAATCGACGGTGCGACAGCATCGGTGATGTCCTCTTCCGCCAGAACCGCGAAGGGTGACCCTTCCAGCGTCGTCCGGAACCGGGCAAGCCCATGTCCGCCCCCGGGCTGCGGCCCATGCTTCTGGCGGCCTTGGTAGGCTTCGGTTCTGAAACAATCGGCAATCAGGACCGTCCCGCCGGGGGCCAGCAGCCGGTCGCATTTCGGCAGACTTTCGGCCAGCGGGATATACTGAAAACTTTCCGAGAACAGGCAAAGGTCAAACGGCCCGGTTCCGGCATAGTCTTCCAGCATGCATTCATGCACCACAGCCTCTGGCGCGTTCTGGCGGCAGCGTTCGGCCAGAAAGGCCGATGGCACAACAATCTCGACGCTGTGGCCAAGCGCGAGCAGTTTCTTCGCCGTCTCGCCCGCCCCGCCGCCGATGTCCAGAATCCGCAACGGACCTGCTGGCAGGTAGCCAAAGAGTTTGACCGTATAAGCGTCCTGCGCACTGCGCAGGTTGCCCGCGCTGACCTCAAGCCCGGTCCACAGCCCGTAATGCAGGTTTTCAGCCCCGGTCAGCCAGCGGATGAAGGCAAGGCCCACATCCAGCCCCACCGCGCGTGTGTCGATCTTGTCAGCCATCATGCACCTCTTGGCCGCTGCCTTAGCCGCTTCCCGCCGTCCGGGCAACGGTTTCACCCCCTTTCGACGGAACACCGCTTGAACTGGAACAAAAACGGATCAAATCTGTCAGGCCCCGATTCTTTCCCGGTATCCCCCGTCAGGAGGCGACCCGCGCCATGCCGCACAACAATTCCAATGCGATTGCCGAACGTCCGGATGTGCTGACCCGCCCCAAGCTGGAAGGCGGGCGTCGCTTCGTGCTGTCCACGCCGTTCCAGCCAGCCGGGGACCAGCCGACAGCGATTGCCGAACTGACCTCGGGGGTTCTGGAAGGCGAGCGCAATCAGGTTCTTCTGGGCGCCACCGGCACCGGCAAGACCTTCACCATGGCCAAGGTGATCGAAGAAACCCAGCGCCCCGCCATCATCCTTGCGCCGAACAAGACGCTGGCCGCACAATTATACGGCGAATTCAAGGGCTTCTTCCCTGACAACGCCGTGGAATACTTCGTTTCCTACTACGACTACTACCAGCCCGAAGCCTACGTTGCCCGGACGGATACCTATATCGAGAAGGAATCCCAGATCAACGAACAGATCGACCGGATGCGCCATTCGGCCACCCGTGCGCTTCTGGAACGCGACGATGTGATTATCGTCGCTTCCGTCTCTTGCATCTACGGCATCGGCTCGGTTGAGACCTATTCGGCCATGACGCAGGACCTTGTGGTCGGGCAGATGTACGACCAGCGCAAGGTCATGGCCGAACTGGTGGCCCAGCAATACAAGCGACTGGAAAGCAGCTTTCAGCGTGGCGCCTTCCGCGTGCGTGGCGACAGTCTGGAGGTGTGGCCTGCCCACCTTGAAGACCGCGCCTGGCGGTTCTCTTTCTTTGGCGAGGAGCTGGAGTCGATTGTCGAGTTCGACCCCCTGACCGGGGCAAAGACTGACAATTTCAAGCAGATCCGCATCTACGCCAACAGCCACTACGTCACGCCGCGCCCGACGCTGGCGCAGGCGATCAAGGGCATCAAGGACGAGCTCTTCCACCGCCTGAAACAGTTGACCGGCGAAGGCAAACTGCTGGAGGCGCAGCGCCTTGAACAGCGCACCAACTTTGACCTTGAGATGCTGGAAGCCACTGGCGCCTGCGCGGGGATCGAGAACTACTCGCGCTACCTGACCGGCCGTGCGCCGGGCGAACCGCCACCAACGCTGTTTGAATTCATCCCCGACCATGCCATTGTCTTTGCGGATGAATCTCACGTTTCTGTCCCGCAGATCGGCGGCATGTACAAGGGCGACTTCCGCCGCAAGCTGACCCTTGCGGAACATGGCTTCCGGCTGCCCAGCTGCATGGACAACCGCCCCCTCAAGTTCGAGGAATGGGATGCGATGCGCCCCCAATCCGTCTTCGTCAGCGCCACCCCCGCTGCGTGGGAGATGGAGCAGACCGGCGGTGTCTTTACCGAACAGGTCATCCGTCCCACCGGCCTGATCGACCCGCAGGTCGAGATTCGTCCGGTGGAGATGCAGGTCGATGACCTTCTGGACGAAATCCGCAAGGTCGCCGCTGCAGGCATGCGCACCCTTGCCACCGTCCTGACCAAGCGCATGGCCGAGGATCTGACCGACTATCTGCACGAACAGGGCATCCGGGTGCGCTACATGCACTCGGACATTGACACTATCGAACGGATCGAGATTCTCCGCGACCTGCGCCTTGGCGCGTTTGATGTGCTGGTCGGCATCAACCTTCTGCGGGAAGGCCTCGACATCCCGGAATGTGGACTTGTGGCCATTCTTGACGCCGACAAGGAAGGCTTCCTTCGGTCAGAAACCTCGCTTATCCAGACCATTGGCCGGGCTGCGCGGAACAGCGAAGGCCGCGTCATCATGTATGCCGACCGGATGACCGGCAGCATGGAGCGGGCCATCGGTGAAACCAACCGCCGTCGGGAAAAGCAGGTCGCCTACAACCTGAAGCATGGGATCACCCCGGAAACGGTCCGGAAGAACGTCGAAGACGTCCTCTTTGGCACCTGGGTGGGCGACACCGATCAGGCGCGGATCACTACGAAGATCGACAAGCCCATGGTCGGCAAGAACCTTGCCGCCCATCTGGACGCCCTGCGCCTGCAGATGCGCAAGGCCGCCGAGAACCTGGAATTCGAGGAAGCCGCCCGTTTGCGCGATGAGGTGAAGCGGCTTGAAGCCGTGGAACTGGCCTTCGCGGATGACCCCTTTGCGCGGCAAGAGGTGATCGAAGAAGCGGTGGAAGAGGCGACCAAGATGGCCGGGCGCAGCACCGCCGGGCGCGCCGGGCAAAGGGGCGGCAAGCGCAGCCGGGGCAGGGGGCGGTAGTCTGCCGGTACTGACCAGCCTTGCCGCGCCGGAGACCGGCAGCCTTAGAGCGTTGCCACTTTGGCCGTCTCAGCATCGGGGGCAAGGTCTGGCGTCTTCAGCCAGACTTTACCCTCACGGATCTCGCCCCGGATCAGGAAACCCGGTTCGGCAACTTCGGGATAGTCCGCCACCCAGTCGCGAAAGCGGTCGTTCGTGACGACCCTGGCCTTGAAGTCCCGCGCGGTCGCCAGAAGCCACGGATCGGCTTGCGTTCCTTTGGGCACGACCAGAAGCTGGTCCTGCGGCAGGCACAGCATCCGGGCAAAGTCGCTCTCTCTCAGGTACTTGCCAGACAGTTTCCATCCTGCATTCGCATCGAACACCACCCCCGGCGCAAAGCCCCGCGCCTTCAGATCCTCGACCACCCGCTGCACCGCTGCAAGCTGCGGGGTGCTGTCTTGCCAATGCATCACGTTGGACCCGTCCACGAGGATCCACGGCTTGCGCTGAAACGCGGGCCGCGTGCTTTGGCGGCGTTGGCTAACGGGCCGCGTCCCTTGACGGCGTCGGCTGAGAAGGGCCGCAAGAACGCCCAGCATGCCCAGCCCGAACAGGCCAAGCAGAATCAGATCTTCGCCGGACACCCGAAACCCCCTGTCAAAAAACCCCCGTTACCTCATACATCACCGGTTCGAAACCCCGGCACAACTCGTTAATCTGGCGGTTCCTCTCCCGCATCTCGGGGGTTCGCAGCATCGCCTGATAATCCTCACGCCGTTGCCATTGTGAATAGTTGCAAATCCGTGTCCGCGCATCATTCATGTGCAGCCCCGCCGCGACAAAGCCGGGTTGCAGGCGAATGCAGTCACGATAGGCCGCTTCCAGCGCGTCCATAAGGTCAAAGGCGGTGGCAGGGGTCATCTCGAACGTGGTGATGACGGTTTGTCCTTGGAAATCCTTGACAATCTGGGGCATGTCGTCCTCCCTTCCCCGGCCAGCATGCCACAGAACGGAATTGGTTGAATGAAGTTTCTTGACCCGAATGACCCGTTCTTCGCAAAGCCATGGGTGCGCTGGGCGACGGTGGTGGCACCCATAACCTGGGGGCTGGTGGAACTGTTCTGGACCGAATCGGCCATCTGGGGCGCGCTGTTCATCGGGGTCGGGGTCTATGCGTTCTGGTCTTTGTTCCTGAACCGCCGCGACGGGTGACGTCAGTCAAGCCAGTCCGGCACCGGCAGACCCGTCGCCTCGGGGTCGGACAGGTACAGCGCCGCAAGGGCCAAGGTTGCGACGAGGATCACCGCAAAGGCGATCTTCCAGATCGACCAAGGCCGTTCCCCCTGAACCTCGCCGGTCTGACCGTTGACAAGGAAGCGGTAGCTTTTGCCGTTGTATTTGTAGGCGGCCATCCAGACCGGCAGCAGTATGTGCTTGAAAGTCTCGTCCGACCAATCGGTATCAACCGAATGGATACGCTGTTCATCGCCCCCAATGTCGCGGCGGACATCGCTGCGAATGATGTCTGACATCCGGTCCCGGGCCCGCGCATGGCCGTCAGACAGGGGGACGGTGTAGCCTTCGGCCTGAAATCCGGCAAGATAGTCGGGGGTATAGGGCACAAGATCGCCAAGGTTCCACGGCGTCAACTCATTGCCAAGCCGGGCTGGCAGGCTGGTTGAGGCCATGACCAGCACGTCATCAAAATCCCGCACCACGCCGCCCCGGGCCGGATACCAGCGGGTGTGGCGCACCTGTTCCTGCCGGGTCTCTGTCTTGCCGTTCACCCGGACAGTAACTGTGCGGGTCTCATAGTAATACTCGCCCCTTTCGCCGGAATAGCGGCTGGCTGTATCGGCGTCGAAGGTCCAGAACGGGACATAGACCCCGTTCATCGCGCGCCCCTTCCGGGCATATTCCAGCAGGGTTCCGGGCGCGAACCACAGGCCGCCCATCCAGGCGATCATCGCTTTGCGGGCCTCGCCCTCGGTCAGCGCAAAGGGCACAAGCGCCTGCGGCTTGATATGCCGCTGCATGCCGGTGTCCAGCACCACAGGCGTCGCGCAGAACGGGCATTCGGTCGCATGGGTGGCGCCGGTGATTTCCACCTGCGCGCCACAGTTCGGGCATGAGGTGGTGCGCACCTCCACCATGTCGCGGCCGGGCAGATCGTCCCGCAATCCCTTTGCCAGATCAAGCTCTTGCAGCGCGCGCGACCGGGCCTTTGGCGCTTCGGCAGGGATCGCCTGCACATGGCCGCAATGGTCACATGTCAGGCTGGTCTGGCCCGGCGCATAGCGCAGTTGCGCGCCGCATTGGGCGCAGGGCCAGCGGTGTTCCTCAACGGCCATGGGTCAGGTCAGGCCTTGGGCGGCGGCGGCGGCACGGTGTCCAGAAGCTGGGCAAGCCCGGTCTCGGCGGCCATTTTCCAGCCATCCTGGCCGGGGGTCCACACCATTGTCGCGCGGGTCAAGCGTCCTTGAGCGGCAAGCCCTGCAAGGTCGGCCACGGCAAACGGGCCTTCGGTCGATCCATTGACCGCCAGATGCCAGACCTGTGCTACGTCACGGGCCGGCGGCGGTGGCGGGGGCGGTGGAGCCGCAACCGCACCGGGGGCCGCACCCCACGGCCCCATATTCTGCGCCATGCCCATCCCCATACCAGCGCCCATGCCCGCACCCATGGCAGTGCCCATGGCTGACCCCGGCTGGCCCATCGCTTCGGCCGCATTGAACTGCATGTACTTGTTCAGATCACCCGCGACCCCGATCGAGGTGCGCTTGTCCAGCGCCTTCTCCACCTCTTCCGGCAGGCTGATGTTTTCGATGTAGAACTCCACGATCGACAGCCCGTATTCGCCCACTTGGGGCGCAATGGCATTGGCGATGATCTTGCCCAGATCACCAGTGTTCGCCGCCATGTCGAGGACGGGAATCCCCGATTTCGCCAGCACCTGCGTGGCGGATTGGACAATCACATTGCGGATCTGAAAGCTGATTTCATCCGACGTGAACTCACCATCCGTGCCGACGACTTCCTGAATGAACTTGCCGGGGTCAGTGACGCGCATAGAATAGGTGCCGAACGCGCGCAGGCGGACCGGGCCGAATTCCGGGTCGCGCGCCATGATCGGGTTCTTCGTGCCCCATCTCTGGTCGTTGAAGCGGGTGGTGTTGACGAAATAGACCTCGGACTTGAACGGGCTTTGAAAGCCGTGGTCCCAGTGCTGCAACGTGGTCATGATCGGCATGTTGTTGGTCTCAAGCATGTAAAGCCCGGGGCCGAACACATCCGCCAACTGGCCTTCGTGGATGAACACCGCCGCCTGCCCTTCGCGGACCGTCAGCTTGGCACCCATCTTGATCGCCTGACCGCGCCGGTCAAAGCGCCAGACCATCGTATCGCGCGTGTCATCCAGCCACGAGATGACGTCGATAAATTCGCCCTTGAGAAAATCGAAGACCATGGGACCCTCCGGTAAAGTGTCAACTGTCGCCGCCGGTCAACCGGCGCGCAAGGGATTCCACGATGGGCCGCGCTTCGGATGGTCCCATGCCCGGCCGCAAGGCAGGAGAATACAGCATCCGCAGCAACAGTTCGTCGTGATCGGTGAGCAGCGCGAATTCCTCGTCATCGTTGAAGATCGACGGGCGCGCGCGCGGGCTGTCGTTCGGCAGGCCCAGCGCCTGGGCAATTTCCTCATGCATGCAGGATAGGCGCAAAAGGTCGGGATGTTCGGCCCGGATCACGGCAAAGGCCCGGGTATAGGCGCCCGAATTACCTTCGGACAGCGCGTAGACCAGGCAATATGTCGTGCGCGGCATGTTGGTGATCCCTGCCACTTCGCCTGCCCCCAGATTGGGGATCGCCGCCCGGATCTTCGGCCCCAGCGCCTCACGCTCATCCTCCGACACGATGTGGATCAGGAAGTTCGGCGAGGTGTCGTCGATCGCCATCGGATGGCCCGTCACCTGCGCCATCCGCGCAAGGAAGCTGGCAACACGCGCGCGGTCGGTGGCTTGCCGGTCGGGCGGCACACTGGCGCCAAAGCGCAGGCCGACGCGGACCGGGACCTCCCACCGACGCAACCGGCTTTCAGTCTCCTCCCGGATGAACCCGCCACTGCCCCGGCGATATTCGTCATAAAGTGCGATGCGCATGAAGTTTTCGGCCAGCATCCTGTCGGTGAACGGCACATTGCTGCCGCTGTCGGTGCGCAACAGCCCTTGGGACAGCAGGGTCTGCTGCACCTGCGCGTAATACATCATCGCCGCGGCACTTTTTGCCGTCGGCGCACCGGGCGCAGGTGCTGCAGGTCCCTGAGGCGACGGCGGCCGCAAGGGACCGTCGCCCGGAAAGGTGCAAGCCACCAGCGCAAAGCAGGCTGCCCCGGCCATCAGTGGTCTGAAAATCCTGTGTCGGGCCATGCCGGTCTGCTGTGTCCTTGATCTGGGGTCGTCAGGCGGGAGTTGAAGGGGTGATCTCGCGTGCCCGGGCCGAGGCGAGGGTATCGCGCAGCTCTGCCTCCATCTTCACCAGTTCTGCCTCTGCCGCCGCGCGCCGCGCCTTGCCCTCATCGGCAATGGCAAGGCTTTCGTTGATCGTGGCGATCAGGGTGGCATTGGCGTTCTTCACCGTGTCGATGTCGAACACGCCGCGCTCCATCTCCTCCCGCACCACCTTGTTGGCGGCCTGCAGGTTTTCGGCATTGGCCTTCAGCAGTTCGTTCGTGAGGTCATTGGCATCCCGCACCGCCTCGGCCGCTTCTTTCGACCGCTGGATCGTGACGGCCTGCGCCAGTTGGGTTTCCCAAAGCGGCACGGTGTTGACGAGGGTAGAGTTGATCTTGGTCACCAGCGACTTGTCGTTTTCCTGCACCAGCCGGATCGACGGCAGCGATTGCATCGTCACTTGCCGCGTCAGCTTCAGGTCATGGACCCGGCGTTCCAGATCATCCCGCGCGGCGCGGATATCGCGCAATTCCTGCGCGCGGATCACCTGATCGGCCTCAGGCGCTGCGGCAACCTCGGCTTCCTTGGCGGGGATCACGGTGCTGTCCACATCGGCCAGCTTTGCCGTGCCCGCCGCGATGTAAAGCCCCAGTTCATTGTAGAAATCGAGCGTCTTTGCATAAAGGATATCAAGGCTTTTGATGTCCTTCAGCAGCGTGTGCTCGTGGGTCAGAAGTTCCGAGGTGATCTTGTCGATCTGGCCCTGAACGTCTTCATACTGCGCGACGAATTCCGCGAACGGGGCCGCACGACCCAAGAGCCGTTCCCACCAGCTGGATTCGCGCCGCAGGTCCAGTTCATCGACGGCAAAGCCCCGGATCGTGGTCACGATTTTGCGCAAGCTGTCGCCCGCAGGCCCCACGTCCTTGTTCTTGACGTCCTGCAGCATCGCCTGGCTGATGACCTGCAATTCCGCCTGCGCCGACGACCCGAAAGCGATGATCGACTGGGTATTCGACAGGTCCACTTCGGACATGCGCTGCCGGATCGCATCAGCCTGCGGCGCAGGGGCGGCTTCCAGCGGCACGACCTCTGCCAGAGGTTCGGGCAGGATCACGGCGGTGACTTTCTCGACCTCAGTCAGAAAGGCGGCGGCATCGGCTTGGACGGTTGTGGACATGGGCAATCCCCCTTGGAAAAGGTCAATGGTCAAGCTTGAGACGGTCACGCAGCACGGCAATCTCTACATCCAGATCACTGCGGTTGTTTGACAGGAAGGCAGTGGTCTTCTGCGCGAAGGTGGTTTCCAGATCAGTCAGCAGCGATTCGTAATCGGTGCGGGCGGCGGCATCGCGGGTCTGGGCGTAGTGGTCGGCAAATTTCACCGTCGCGTCGCGCGCACCCATCAGGTAGACCGACAGGTACTTGCGCGCAGCCGTAAGGTCACCAGGATCGCCTTCAATCGTCCGAAACAGGGTGCGGGCGGCAGTGGCGAACTTGTCGACCCGCCGCTCAAGCGCCCGGTCGCCGGCGCGCTGGATTGCGTCTTTCATCGCGGCAAGATGCGCCTCACCCTCTTCCACGGCTTTGGCCACGCGGCCGGTCTGAAAGGCGTCGATCCCCTCCATGCCCTTGTCGGCCATCGGGTCCAATCCGAAGGAAAACAGATGCAGGCCCGCGCCCACCAGCGCAAAGATCGCCGGGTAGACCAGCCCAAGCTCTGCAATGACGCCGCCCACGGCCAGCGCGACCCCGGTCAACGCCGCCCCCGCCATCTTGCGCGGAAAAGCCGGGCGGCGTGCCAGTTTGCGGGCGTTGTAGGCGGCCTCGGCCTTCAGCCCTTCCCGCGTGGTCCAGGCCGACAGGATGAGCAAGACCCCGGCGGCAAGGCCCAGCAACATCTCACGCGGGCCATCGCCAAAGGCGGGGAACAGGAACAGGAAGGCCGACAGGAACAGGACGTTGCAGCGCCACAACCCCTTGGGGTGGGGCGCTTGCACTGCCGCGGGTCCTTCAGCCGGTCGGCTGCCAGAGGGGGAGTATTTGCCGCCAAACCGTTCGGCCATCACGATCCCCCGGACCAGGCGACATAGGCAACAAGCCCAACCAGCAAAACAAACGACAGGGTCCGCAATCCGGTTCCCGACATTCTCGCCCCCTGTTGCGGCCACACATGACATTCAGCTTAGCCGATGCCCCCCGACCATGCCAGCGGCGACCGGGGGCACTAGGCGGCAATCTTCCCGGGCATTTGGCCAACGGGCCATGGCCATCGTGGGTCAGCCCTTCCGTGGTCCGGGCGGTCGTTTTGGGCCGGTGCCCGGTCCGCCACTGCGGCTGGGTCTGGGGCCCGCACCGGCCCCGGCGCGGGGGCTGCGCGCAGGGCGATCAGTGGGGCGATCAGCTTGGCGATCAGATGCGTCGGGCTTGGCCGCCGGGCGACGGGTGGCCTTTTGCCAGCTGTCGGAAAGGGTCTTCAGACCCTCTCCGGCGCGCATTGGACGTTTAGCAGCGCGGGGGTCTGCGTCGCCTGCCGCCCGCTCGGTTCGCTGGGGGCGTGGCGAGGGGGCTGTCTTGCCCCGCTCCTCGGTCCCGGCCTCCTTGCCTGCGGACGGTCTTGGCGCGCGGCGCAACTGCTTGGCCTCTGGCGTCGCCCCCGGCGTGGTCTCGGCCAAGCCAAGCTGTTCGCGCAGGACGCGGGGCTTGATCTCCTCGACCTCGCCCGGCTGCAATTCGTTCAACCGGAACGGGCCGTAAGAGATGCGGATCAGCCGGTTCACCGTAACCCCGATATGGTCCATCGCGCGGCGGATCTCGCGGTTCTTGCCTTCGCGCAGACCCACCGTCAGCCAGGCGTTCGCCCCTTGATGGCGGTCGATCTTCACTTCCATCGGCTGGAAGCGGTCGCCGTCGATGGTGATGCCCTTGCGCAGGGGTTCAATCTCGGGCTCGGTCGGGTTGCCCTTCACCCGGACCCGGTACTTGCGCAGCCAGCCGGTTGATGGAAGTTCCAGCCGGCGCTTGAGTTCGCCGTCATTGGTCAAGAGCAGCAAGCCTTCGGAATTGAGGTCAAGCCGGCCAACCGACATGACCCGGGGCATGTCTTCGGGCAGGTGGTCGAACACCGTATCGCGGCCCTTCTCGTCCGAGGCCGAGGTGACCAGGCCTTCGGGCTTGTAGTAAAGCCACAACCGCGCCGGTTCAGGGGCACCCACAAGTTCGCCCCGGACGGTGATCTTGTCGACGGCGGTGACGTTCAGCGCAGGCGAGGTGATGACCTTGCCGTTCACCGTAACTTCTCCCAGCTCGATAAACCGCTCGGCCTCACGGCGCGAGGCGATGCCGGCGCGCGACAGGACCTTGGCGATGCGTTCGCCTTCGGTTGTCTTTGCTGGCGTGGCAGCAGGCTTCTTCGGGGCTTTGGGCTTTTCTTTTCCGGCCATGGACTTCATCCTTCCGCCCGGGCGAGTATGGGCCAGCACCGGGGGTTTCACACCCCCGGACCCCCGTGGGATACTTGAGCCAGAATGAAAGAGCAACGCGAAGGGTTCAGGTCGTTCATGGCGGCCGCACTGGAAGAGGCGCGGGCCGCTGCCGCCCGGGGTGAAGTGCCGGTCGGGGCGGTGATCGTTTCGGGCGGGCAGATCGTGGCGCGGGCCGGGAACCGGACGCGGGAACTAGTGGACCCCACCGCCCATGCCGAGATGCTGGCGATCCGTGAGGCTTGCCGCGTGGCGGGGTCGGAGCGGCTGGGGGGGCATGACCTTTACGTCACGCTGGAGCCCTGTCCGATGTGTGCCGCCGCGATCAGTGCGGCGCGGATCGGTCGGCTTTACTATGGGGCTGCGGACGTGAAGTCGGGCGGGGTGGCCGTGGGGGCGCGGGTCTTCAGCCACCCGCAGTGCCACCATGTCCCCGAGGTCTATGACGGGATTGGGGCGGCTGAGGCGGAGGCCTTGTTGCAGGGGTTCTTTGCCGCCAAAAGGTAATGTCCCGGGCCGGGACATCTGTTCAGCGCAATAAAATCAATCGGTTGCAATCGACGATTCAGGATGTGGAAACCATGTCGCAGCCTGAGGTGCCGTGCCGTGAGACGGCTTCCCAGATCGGCGCGTCCCCAAGGGATAAGGGGGCGCGCCGTGGATTGGGGGCGGTGTCAGATGCGGATGGGGTCCAGCACCTCATGCTCGATCACCTCGACCCCCGGGGGCAGGCCTGCGCGCAGGGCGCTGGCGTCCTGGGCCAGGATCGGGAAGGTCTTGTAGTGGCAGGGAATCACCCAGCGGAAGTTGAACCATTTCCGCGCGGCCCAGGCGGCGCGTGCCATGTCCATCGTGTAATGCCCGCCACAGGACAGGATGCCGATGTCCGGCTGGTGATATTCGCCCATCCAGCCCATGTCGGCCATGATGTCGGTATCGCCCGAGACATAAATCGTGTGGCCTTCGCCCGCGATCATGAACCCGGCCGCGTCACCCGCTGGCAGCAGACCCTTGTCGCCAAAGTCGATGCTCGCGGAATGGACGGCGTTGACCATCGTCACTTTCGCGCCGCCAAGGTCGAGCGTGCCGCCTTTGCCGAAACCGACCGTTTCGACCCCGCCTTGCGCGTTCAGCCATTCCGACAGCTCGTGGATGCAATGCACCTTGATCCCCAGCTTCTTCGCCAGCCGGGCCGCGTCGGCGGCATGGTCGCCATGGGCATGGGTCAGAAGGATATGTGTCGCGCCGGAAATCGCCTCATCCTCGCGCCCGGCGGGGAACAGGGGGTTTCCGGTCAGCCAGGGGTCGACCAGAAGGACGGCAGTTTCAATCTCGATCCGGAAGCCGGAATGACCAAGCCAGGTAATCTGCATGGGCGTCTCCTTCGCACTATGTTGGGAAGCGCATACCATCTAGGACGCACAGCCCGATGACAACCATGTTCGACCCGATCGACGCCTATTGTGAGCGTACCACTGCCGCCTACTGGTCCGAGCCGGTGAATGCAGCGACCAACCTGGCCTTCCTGCTGGCGGCTGTGGTGATGTGGCGCCGGACCAGCGGGTTGCCCTTGGCGCGGTTGCTGTGCGGGGTGCTGGGGGCGATCGGGGTGGGGTCCTACCTGTTTCACACCCATGCCAACGGGCTGACGGCGGCGCTGGACGTGGGGCCGATCCTTGGCTTCATCCTGATCTACATCTTTGCAGCCACGCGGGATTTCCTTGGGCTGCGCGGCTGGTGGCCATGGGCGGCGGTGATCGCCTTTCTGCCCTATGCCGCCCTGACCGCCCCGGTTCTTGGAATGGCCCTGCCTTTGGGATCATCGGCGGGCTATGCGCCGATTCCGGTGTTGATCCTTGGCTATGCGGCCCTGCTTTGGCGCACGGCGCCTGAAACCGCACGGGGGATGGCGCTGGGCGCTCTGATCCTGACCGTCAGCCTTGCCTTTCGCACGCTGGATGCCCCGCTTTGCTCGGCGCTGCCGGTTGGCACGCATTTCCTGTGGCATATCCTGAACGGCCTGATGCTGGGCTGGATGATCGAAGTCTATCGCCGCCACATGCTTGCGAAGGGGTCTGCACGCGGCTAAACGAAGCCAAAGATCTGGAGGGCCCCATGGCCATTGACATCGACACCGCGCGCAAGGTGGCAAAGCTGGCGCGCATCCGGGTGGAAGAGGGCGACTTGCCCGCACTGGCGGACAAGCTGTCCGGCATCCTTGGCTTCATGGAACAGCTGAACGAGGTGGACGTGACCGGGGTGGAGCCGATGACATCCGTCACGCCGATGCGGCTGAAGCGGCGGGAGGATGTGGTGACGGATGGCGATATTCAGGCGCAGGTCCTGAAGAACGCGCCGGATGCGCGGGAAGGGTTCTTTGCTGTGCCGAAGGTGGTGGAATGACCGCGAATTCCTGGACCATCGCCGCCGCACGGGATGCCCTGCGCAAGGGCGAAATTTCGGCCGTTGACCTGACCATGTCCTGCCTGACGGCGATTGACGCGGGCGATGGGCTGAACGCCTTTGTCCACAAGACGCCCGAGCTTGCGCTGGAACAGGCGCGGGCGGCGGATCTGCGGCTGAAGGCCGGGGATGCCCCGGCGATGTGCGGGATTCCGCTCGGGATCAAGGATCTGTTCTGCACCAAGGGGGTGCCGTCGCAGGCTGCGTCGAACATCCTGAAGGGGTTCAAGCCGGAATACGAATCCACCGTCACGGCAAAGCTGTTTGACGCGGGCGCTGTCATGCTGGGCAAGCTGAACATGGACGAATTCGCCATGGGGTCCAGCAACGAAACCTCATGTTACGGCAATGCGGTCAACCCGTGGCAGCGCAAGGGGTCGAACGTGCAGCTGACTCCGGGTGGGTCGTCTGGTGGTTCGGCGGCGGCGGTGGCGGCGGACCTGTGCCTTGGGGCCACGGGCACTGATACCGGCGGGTCGATCCGCCAGCCGGCGGCGTTTACCGGGATTGTCGGGATCAAGCCGACCTATGGCCGGGTGTCGCGCTGGGGGATCGTGGCCTTTGCCTCGTCTTTGGATCAAGCGGGGCCGATGACCAAGTCGGTGCGCGATGCGGCGATCATGCTGGGCGCGATGTGCGGGCATGATCCGAAGGATTCCACCAGCGCCGATCTGGCCGTGCCGGATTTTGAGGCTGCGCTGACCGGCGATGTCCGGGGCAAGGTGATCGGCATCCCGCGCGAATACCGGATGGACGGGATGCCTGCCGAGATTGAGGCGCTGTGGCAGACCGGGATCGAGATGATGCGCGATGCCGGTGCGGTTGTGCGCGACATCAGCCTGCCGCACACGAAATACGCCTTGCCGGCCTACTATGTGATCGCCCCGGCCGAGGCGTCATCGAACCTCGCCCGCTATGACGGGGTGCGCTATGGCCATCGGGCCAAGCTGACGGCGGGCGATGGCATCACCGAGATGTACGAAAAGACCCGGGCCGAAGGGTTCGGGCCGGAAGTGCAGCGCCGGATCATGGTGGGGACTTATGTGCTGAGCGCTGGGTTCTACGACGCCTACTACAATCGCGCGCGGAAGGTCCGCGCCCTGATCAAGCGCGACTTTGAGGCGGTGTTCGCCGATGGGGTGGATGCGATCCTGACGCCTGCCACGCCAAGTACCGCCTTTGGTCTGGGCGAAATGTCGGATGCCGACCCGATCCAGATGTATCTGAACGACGTGTTCACCGTGACGGTGAACCTTGCGGGGCTGCCCGGGATTGCGGTTCCGGTGGGGCTGGATCAGCAAGGCTTGCCGCTGGGCCTGCAGCTGATCGGCAGGCCGTGGGATGAGGCAGGTTTGCTCAATCACGCGCATGTTTTGGAGAGCCGTGCAGGCTTTGTGGCCAAAGCGGAAAAATGGTGGTAATGGGCCTCAAAACAACCCTGTTGAGGCAGCAATGACCCGTTTCCCCCTTGGTCCCGCCACCGGTGCCGTGCTTGCTGCACTGGCGCTGGCTGCCTGCACCCCGACGACGACCGCCACCTCAGGGGGAGGGGTCGGATTTCAGGACTATGGCAGCTATATCCGGGGGGCGCAGCCAGCCCCCGGGGTGGCGACGGGGCCGGTTGTCATTCAGCCGCCGTCGGGGTCATTTGACCCTGCCGCCGCTGCCGCAGCGATTGACCGCGCAGAGGGTGTGGCGCCGCCCGCCGCCACAGTGGCCACGCCGCTGCCACCGGTTGCCGACAGTTCGGCCCGCCCGCGCGGTGGGGCCCCTGCCGGTATCCGTGAGGAATCGGGTGAGGTTGCGGGCAATGTTGGCATCTCGGACGAACAGGACTTCAACGCCGTCGCTGCCCGCGAGACGATTGAAAGCGACGCCGAACGCATCGCCCGCAACCGCGCGGAATATGTCATCGTCCAGCCGCAAGACCTGCCGCAGCGCCCCGGCGAGTCTGGCCCGAACATCGTGGAATTCGCGCTGGCCACCAATCACGCGCCGGGTGTGCAGCTTTACAAGCGTGGCGGCCTTGGCGTCCGTGACCAGAACTCTGCCTGCGCCAAGTTTGCCTCCCCCGATCTGGCCCAGCAGGAGTTCCTGTCCCGTGGCGGGCCGGAGCGGGACCGGATGGGCGTTGACCCGGATGGCGATGGATTTGCCTGCTCTTGGGATCCGCGCCCGTTCCGCACCGCGCTGCAGTGACGCTGACCCACCCGTCGCCCAACTTTGGCGACCGGCGTGACGGGCTTCAGCCGACGCTTGTGGTCATCCATTACACCGCCATGGCCACCTGCGCCGAGGCGCTGGATCGGCTGTGTGATCCGCTTGCGGAAGTGTCGGCGCATTACCTGATCGACAGCGATGGTACGGTCCTGTCGCTGGTGGCCGAACAGGACCGCGCCTGGCATGCCGGGGCCGGGGAATGGGGCGGGCGGGGCGATGTGAATTCCCGGTCAATCGGGGTGGAGCTGGCCAACCGGGGCGATGCGCCGTTTGCTGCGCCACAGATGGCCGCGCTGGAGCGGGTGCTGCACGGCATCCTTGACCGCTGGTCCCTGCCACCGCAGTCGGTGATCGGCCACAGCGACATGGCCCCCAGTCGCAAGGGTGACCCCGGGCCGCGCTTTGACTGGCGGCGGCTTGCGCTGGGCGGTCTGTCGGTTTGGCCCAACATTGCTGAGCCCGGCGATTTTCGCGCCGATCTGATGGCCTTCGGTTACCCCGATCTGCCGGTGGAGGTGCTGTTGCCCGCCTTCCGCCTGCGCTTTCGCCCTTGGGCCATTGGCCCGCTGGATGAGACCGACCGCGCCCTTGCCGCCGACCTTGCCCGCCGCTTTCCGATTGACGCGGGGGGCGCGCGGGCATAATCCACCCACGCGCGGAGGGCTGGATGGCCGCGGCCCGGGGTGAAAGCCACGGGTCGAGGAAAGTCCGGACTCCAGTTGGCAAGGGTGCCGGGTAATCCCCGGCGGGGGTAACCCCAGGGAAAGCGCCACAGAGAAGAGACTGCCACGACCCCAAGGTTCGCCTTCGGTACAGCGTGGTAACGGTGAAACGGTGGGGTAAAAGCCCACCGCGGACTTGGCGACAAGGACGGCACGGCAAGCCCCACCCGGAGCAATGCCAAATAGGGGCCTCGCGCGGGGGCTGGTCTCGGAAACGGGATACCGCCCGCAGGGATGCCAACGCCCGAGAGGCCCGGGTTGGCAGCTTGACCGCCGTGGCAACACGGTTGGCAGAGGAATGGTCATCCAGCCCCGGACTACGGTCCGGGGGGGACAAAATCCGGCTTACAGGCCCTCCGCGCGCAATTCCCTTCGGGCTGGTGGCCATGATTTTTCGGCAAAAATCGTGGTTGCACCCGGTTTGGCGCTGTTGCGGCGGATTTACGGGGCCCGGGCTGGTTTGGCTGTTGACTCTGCCGGGCACGCGGATAAAAGGCGGGCTTCAAGGATTTCACCGGGAACCTTTTGGTTTCCCGATGCAGGAGAAACGACCATGGCGAAGCCGGCCACAATCAAGATCCGCCTGAACTCCACCGCGGGGACTGGCCACTTCTACGTGACCAAGAAGAACGCGCGTACGATGACCGAAAAGATGGTCGTCAAGAAGTACGATCCCGTCAAGCGGGAGCATGTGGAATACAAGGAAGGCAAGATCAAGTAAGCTGCTTGATCCTTGCGCTGATCGGGCCGCACCTTCGGGCGCGGCCTTTTTCATTGACGCGACCTGTCCGGTTGCAACGCGGCACAAATGAAAAGGGCCGGTCCAAGGACCGGCCCTTCTGACGTTCTGTCGTCTGCGTTATTCGCGGTTGCCCATGAATTGCAGCAGGAACATGAACATGTTGATGAAGTCGAGGTACAGGTTCAGCGCGCCCATGATGGCCGATTTCGCCAGCCATTCCTGATCCATCGCTTGTGCGTGGGCGATGTAGTCGGTCTTGATCTTCTGCGTGTCGTAGGCGGTCAGACCAGCGAAGATGAGCAGGCCGATGACCGAGATCGCAAAGCTAAGCGCACCCGATGGCCAGATCAGATTCACCACCATAGCGACGAGAAGGCCGATCAGGCCCATCATCAGGAAGGTGCCCATGCCGCTCAGGTCACGCTTGGTGACGTAGCCGTAGAGCGACAGGCCCGCGAAGGCGATCGACGTGATCAGGAACGTCTGCGCGATCGAGGTGTTGGTGAAGGCCAGGAAGATCCACGACAGCGACAGGCCCATCACCGCGGCGAAGGTGTAGAAGAACAGCTGCGCGGCAGCTGCCGACAGCCGATTGATCAGGGCGCCGAACGCGAACACCATGGCCAGAGGGGCGAACATCACCACCCAGCCAAGGATTGTCATGGCGCCAGTCGCCGGATCGCGCAGGATGCTGATCAGCGCCTCGCTCGTGCCGACCGACCATGCCACGCCTGCCGTGACCAGCATTGCCACGGACATAAGCCCGTAGACCTTGTTCATATGGGCGCGAAGCCCTTCGTCGATCTGCGCGCGGGCACCAACGCCTACGCTGCGGACCGTTTCATATTGAGCCATTGAAGCCTCCGATGTTGTCCCTAAGGGCAACGCCGGGGGAACCGGCGCGACCTCGTGCGTCGAATATCGGCATTGCTTCCCATGATTTCAAGCATCTTGACCCGAAATCCGACTGGAAAGGTCCGCTTATTAATACTGCTTCCAGTGCGACGGAACGTCCCAGATCGGGCGGGTGGCTTCGGCCTCGGCTTCTTCGCGGGTCAGGCCGATGTCCTGCAGCAGGTGATCGTCCAGCCGGGCCAGCCGTCCACGCGATCTGGCGATCGCGCCAAGGCGGAGCAGGTCCGCCAGAAAGCGGGTCAGGCTGCGGCGGGGGCGGCGTCCGGACAGGACGTGGGAAGGGGCGCGGGTGGTCATGGCGGTCTCCTTTCATCGGGATTTGTGATGGCGCATCTGGCGGCATCACCATGCTTGAACCATCGCTGAAAACGGTGCATGATGGAAACGAATGATTGTGACGCCTATCATCAAGGATTGTGATATGCCCCGGAACCTGGACCTGACTGCCCTTCGTTCCTTTGTCACCGTGGCCGATGTCGGCGGGGTCACCCGGGCGGCGGGCTATCTGAACCTGACGCAATCGGCGGTCTCGATGCAGATCAAGCGGCTGGAGGATTCGCTGGGGATGCAGCTGTTCCTGCGCGCCGCGCGGAAGCTGGCGCTTTCGCCTGAGGGTGAACAGCTGTTGTCCTATGGCCGCCGGATGCTGGCCCTGAATGATGAGGCCTTGTCGCGCTTCACCTCGACCGCCTGTGAGGGGGAAATCCGCCTTGGGGTGCCGCATGACGTGGTCTACCCGGCGATCCCCGGTATTCTGAAGCGGATGGCTGCGGCCTATCCCTGCCTGCGGATCAATCTGGTGTCGTCCTTCACCATCCTGATGAAGGACGATTTTGCGCGTGGCGACTTTGACGTGATCCTGACGACCGAGGAAGTCCCCGATCCGGGGGCTGAGGTTCTGGGTGCGCGGCCGCTGGTCTGGGTGGGTGCGCCCGACGGCAATGCCTGGCAGCGCCGCCCGCTGCGGCTGGGGTTCAAGGACACCTGCATCTTCCGTCCCCGGGCACAGGCTGCGCTGGATGCGGCGGATATTCCGTGGCAACTGGCCACGGGCGGGGAAAGCGAGCAGGCGGTTGAGGCGACTGTGGCGGCCGACCTTGCAGTGACCGCGCGGATGGCGGGCAGTATCCCCGACGGGACCGCCGTGATCGCCGCGGACAACCAGCTTCCGCCCTTGGGTGACATGAAGCTGGCGCTCTATCGGGCCGATCGCCGCCGGGATGAGGCGGTGGAGATGTTGATGGCCGAGTTGCGCTGCGCCTACGGCAACTGACCGACCCGGATCACCACCTTGCCGGTGGCGCGGCGCGTGCGCAAAAGCTCTAGCCCCTCGGGGAAGGCGTCGAAGGGCAGGACCTGACCGACATGCGGATGCAGGCTGCCTTCGGCTTGCCAGCGCAGAAGCTCGGCCATGCTGGAGGCCACGGCCTGCGGGGCATGATCCTGATAGCCGCCGTACCAGAAGCCGGACACGGTCAGGTTCTTGACCAGCAGCAGGTTGGCCGGCACCTGCGGCACCTGGCCCGAGGCAAAGCCGATGGCCAGCAGGCGCCCGTCCGGCTTGCAGGCGCGCAGGCAATCGTCAAAGGCCGGGCCGCCCACGGCGTCAAAGACCACATCCACGCCGCCAAGGCCGCGCAGCGTGTCTTTCAGCCCCGGCGCGTCGCTGTCAATCAGGTGGTCCGCCCCGGAGGCCTTGGCCACGGCAAGCCGGTCTTTCCCCCGCGCCGAGGCGATCACCCGTGCGCCCAGCCTTTTGCCGATCTCGACCGCGGTCAGCCCAACGCCGCCTGCGGCCCCGGTGACAAAGAGCGTCTCACAGGGCTGCAAACGGGCCTTCGCGGTCAGCGCCAGATGCGCCGTGCCATAGGCGATGGGAAACCCCGCCGCTTCGTCAAAGCCCAGTGTATCGGGCAAGGGTGACAGTCGGTCGACCGCAATGCACAGCTTCTCGGCCAGCGCGCCGGTCCCGCAGATGCCCAGAACGCGGGTGCCGGGGGGCGGGCCTTCGGTATCGGGTCCCAAAGCCTCGACAATGCCCGAAAACTCCATCCCCGGGATGAAGGGCAGGGACGGCCGCACCTGATAGCTGCCTGCAAGCATCAGAAGATCGGCGAAGTTGAGCCCTGCCGACACAACGCGGATACGCGCTTCGGATCTGGCCGGTTGGGGGTCGGCAAGGGCCTGCAACCTGGGTGCGCTGCCCAACGCTTCGATCATCCAAGCCCGCATGTTTCATCCCTTTCTGTCATGCTGCCATGGGGTTGCAGCGTTGGCGATTGCCTATATGATTTTCTTCATAGTGCACAGTATTCGGGATTCGAGTGGACTGTATCTTCGCAAAATGCGAAAAGTTTGAGCCATCCGTTGCAAAACGCTTTGCAAAATGGAAATCATCCATAAGGCGAGCGGCAAGACTCTTAGGCGCGTAAAGGGTGTCGGGCAGAACAACCCCTCCGTGTTTTCAACATTTGTATAATTCCCCCTATCCAAAAGGACAGGTTTTCGCGCGTCCAAGGTTTTTTTGCGATGACGCGTCCGTTCAGGCAGGTTTGGCACGAAAATTGCTTATTTATGAGCAAGGGGACCGACGACTGTAATTGGAGTGAAGTATGAAGCATCCTGTAGACGCCCATGTCGGCAAACGTATTCGCCATCGCCGCTGGATGGTGGGTATGACGCAGCAGCAGCTGGCCGACAAAGTGGGAATCAAGTTCCAGCAGATCCAGAAATATGAAACCGGGATGAACCGGGTCAGCGCCTCGCGTCTTTGGGACGTCGCGGATGCGCTTGGCGTCACGATCTCTTTCTTCTTCGAAGGATTGGCCGATGGTCAGGCCGCTGCGGCCCAGGCCCAGGGTGACATGATGGCCGACAAGGAAGCGCTGGAGCTTGTCCGCTCCTACTACGCGATCCCCGAAGCACAGCGCCGCCGCCTGTTTGATCTGGCCCGCGTGCTGTCCGACGCTGCCTGAGGCGCATCCGCGCCGCTTGACCTTCGCCCTGCGAGCCTTTAGCGCCCGCAGGGCAGGCCATTCAAGCCTGCTCAGGCAGGAAGGGGATGGCCATGCGGATATCAAGCGCCTTGGCGGCTGATCTGGTTGCCACGGCCCATGCGCTGGCAGATGTGGCGCGGGTCGCAACGCTTCAGTATTTCCGCAGTCGCGATCTTGCAGCTGACAATAAAGAAACCCAACGTTTTGATCCGGTTACGGCCGCTGATCGGCTATCCGAGGAACGGATGCGGGCGGTCTTGGCCCGGCTTCGCCCCAATGACGCGATTCTGGGGGAAGAGTTCGGCACCCAGACCGGCACAACTGGCCTGACGTGGGTGCTTGACCCGATTGATGGCACGCGCGGCTACCTTTCTGGCACGCCGACATGGGGGGTGCTGATCTCGGTCCGCGATGCGGAGGGGCCGCTTTACGGCATCATCGACCAGCCCTACATCGGTGAACGGTTCGAAGGCGGCCTTGGCCGGGCGCAGATGACGGGGCCGATGGGGGAAAGCCCGCTTGCGGTTCGCAGTCCGCGCCCCTTGTCGCAGGCCATCCTGTTCAGCACCTTCCCCGAAGTGGGAACCCCGGACGAAGCTGCCGCTTTCCGCCGGGTCGCCCCCATGGCCAAGCTGGTCCGTTACGGCACCGACTGCTATGCCTATGCCCTGATCGCCGCTGGCCAGATCGATCTGGTGATCGAGGCGGGGTTGCAAGCCTACGATGTTCAGGCCCCCATCGCGGTGATCGAAGCCGCCGGTGGCATTGTGACCGACTGGCAGGGACGCCCGGCGCATGACGGCGGGCAGATCCTTGCCGCGGCCAGCCGCCAGGTGCACGAAGAAGCGTTGGCGCTGCTGAACGGCTGACCCTGCCGGGGCGCGACTTCTGCAACCACTGCGCGAGTCGTGCATGGCGGCCCCTTGCCACCTGCTTTCACGCTGGCATAAGGTTGATGGGCTGGCTGACCGTGTCCTTCTCCCTTCTGACGGTCGGTCGTGGTTTCCCCTGAAACCGAAGGGTGCGCAAAGGGGTGCACCATGTCTGACCTTCTGATCCGCAACGCCGATACCGTTGTCACGATGAACGCCGCCCGCGCCGAGCTGTTGGGGGCCGATGTCCTGATACGCGATGGGGTGATCGTGGCTGTGGGGCCGGGCCTTGTCGCGCCAGCGGCAAGGGTGATCGACGCGCGGGGCTGTGTAGTGACGCCGGGTCTGGTGAACACCCACCACCATCTGTACCAGACCCTGACCCGCGCGGTGCCGGGTGGGCAGGACGCGCTGCTGTTTGGCTGGCTGAAGACGCTTTACCCGATCTGGTCCCGTTTCGGGCCGGAGGAGATGTTCACCTCGGCTCAAGTGGGGCTTGCCGAACTGGCGCTGTCGGGCTGCACTTTGACGTCGGACCACCTGTACCTTTACCCCAATGGGGCGCGGCTGGACGATACCATCGCCGCGGCGGCAGAGGTTGGCCTGCGGTTCCACCCGACACGGGGGGCGATGTCGATTGGCGAAAGCGCGGGGGGCCTGCCGCCTGACGCGCTGGTCGAGCGCGAGCCGGCAATCCTTGCGGACATGATCCGCGTTGTGGACCGTTTCCACGACCCCCGGCCCGGTGCGATGGTCCGCGTGGGCCTTGCCCCCTGTTCGCCCTTCTCGGTCAGCCGCGACCTGATGCGTGACGCGGCCCTGCTGGCGCGCGACAAGGGGGTGATGCTGCACACCCATCTGGCCGAGAATGACGAGGACATCGCCTATTCCCTCGCGCAGTTCGGCTGCCGTCCGGGCCAGTATGCCGAAGACCTTGGCTGGACCGGCGACGATGTCTGGCATGCGCATTGCGTGAAGCTGGATCGTTCGGAAATTGAACTTTTCGCCCGCAGTCTGACGGGAGTTTCGCATTGTCCATGTTCGAATTGTAGACTCGGGTCCGGGATCGCCCCCGTGCGTGCGATGCGTGACGCGGGGGTGAAGGTGGGTCTTGGGGTGGATGGCTCGGCCTCGAACGATGCGGGCAACCTGATCGGTGAGGCGCGGATGGCGATGCTGTTGCAGCGCGTGGCGCTGGGGGCCGATGCGATGAGCGCGCGTGAGGCGCTGGAGATTGCAACCCTTGGCGGGGCACGGGTGCTGGGGCGGGACGATCTGGGGTCGATCGAGCCGGGCAAGCGGGCGGACCTTGCGATCTGGGATGTTGGGGGGATCGAGGCGGCGGGTGCCTGGGACCCGGTTGCCGCCCTTGTCCTGTGCGGGCCGACCCGGGTGCGCGGCCTGATCGTTGAAGGGCGTGAGGTGGTGCGGGACGGGCAGATGGTCAAGCTGGACATGCCGACGCTGGTTGAACGGCAGAACCGGCTGGCGCGCAATCTGGCTGGGTAGGCGTCGGGAATTCCCGCCCTTTTCCAACGGCTGGTTTGCCGCCAAGGTCACGCCCAACACCCAATGGAGTCGCCCATGCGCTGCGTGATTGCACCGACCGTATCCCTGATCCTGTCGCTGACCCTTGCCCTTCCCGCCTTTTCCCAGACGGTCCTGTCGGAAGTCACCGGAAACTGGGCCGGGGCGTCGAACGAAGGTTTCTACTTCCGCGCCCGGTTGTTGCAGAACGAGGACAAGGCAGCCCTTGTGATCTGGGGCGGGCGGACGGACCGGGTGCCCGACGCCTCGGGCGATCCGGATTTCGACAATGACCAGATCGAGCTTGGCGCTTTCGCAACCAAGCAGGAGCTGGAGGTCTTTGACTCAGGCAAGGGCAGTATCCTGCAGGTGGTCACCGAATTCGCGGATGAGGATGCCGAGGGGCGGTCGGTGGTGCAGATCCAGTTCATCGACAACCAGTATACGGTTATCGGATATTACCACCTGTCCAAGTTCTACAATCCGGGTGGCGAGCCCATTTTCCATGAGTGTGACGTGAACCTGTGGGACATGGTCACCATCGAGAACGGGCAGGAGCGGGTGTTGGACCCCGTGGGCTTTGACGCCCTGAATGCCAGCGACTGGACCTACAGCGCGGCCTTCGACCGGGGCTTTTGCACCCGGACCTAGCGGGGCGGCGGGGCTTGGGGTAGAAGCGTCGCGCAAGGAGACCCTGATGGACCACAACTTCGAAGCCCAGCGTCGAGAGACCTATGACACCTTCAAGCAGTCGAAGGGCATCAGCCTGCCGAAAACCGCTGTGGTCGACTATGCCTTCTTCATCGAGGAGCTGGATGCCTCGTGGCCGGCATTGGAGCGGGCCTTGCGGCTGGAGGGGTTCCAGACGCGGCGTGCCAAGGATGGCGAAACGCTGATTGCTTCGATCGGGCCGATCCCGGTGACGGCCGAAGATATCTGGCATTACGAACGGATCGCGACGTCGATCGCGCTGAAGCATGATTTCTACCCGGATGGGTGGGAACTGGCGGAGTAGGGTCGCACTGCATAGGCCCCGGGGGTCTGAAGAATCGAGCGCGTTCCGCGCAAACCTTTTTTGTCGCTGTTTTGCGCGTGAAGGACGCGCAAAACACCTCCGCTGTGCCTCCGGCGGGGATATTTGAGGAGGGAAAGGGCTTAGGTCAGGGTGACCTGTCTGCCGCCCACCCAGACTGCTGCCACGGCGCGGTCGTCGCCCATCATGATCGTCGGGAAGAGAGCCTGCCAGAGGTCCTGCGCCCGTGCGGCGGCTTGGGCGATTGCCGGGGTAGAGGCAAGGTCGATCACGGCAAGATCCGCCTCCATTCCCGGGGCGATGTTGCCGATCTTGTCTTCGACCTGGAGTGCGCGGGCCGAGCCTTGGGTGGCCAGCCACCAAAGCTGCGACGGGTGCAGGGACTGGCCGCGCAGTTGGGCCACCTCATAAGCGGCGGCCATGGTGCGGAGCATGGAGAAGTTGGAGCCGCCGCCGGTATCGGTGGCAAGGCCCACGCGCAGTTGCGTCGCAAGGCCCATGTCGAACAACCCCGAGCCGATGAAGGTGTTCGAGGTCGGGCAGTGGACAAGGCTGGCACCAGCCTCAACCAGCCGGGCGCGTTCGCGGTCGGTCAGGTGGATGGCGTGGCCGTAGACGGCGCCTGCGCGGAGCAGGCCCTGGGCTTCGTAGGTGTCGAGGTAGTCGCGGGACTGGGGGAAAAGGTCGCGGACCCAGGCGATTTCATCGACCTGTTCGGACAGGTGGGTCTGCATCAGGCAATCGGGGTATTCGCGCCAGAGGGCACCAAGGGCGGCCAGCTGCTCGGGTGTGGAGGTCGGCGAAAAGCGCGGGGTGATGACGTAGGAGAGCCGGTCAACCCCGTGCCACTTTTCAAGCAGCGCTTTGCTGTCGTCATAGGCGGATTGGGCCGTATCGCGCAGGCCTTCGGGGGCGTTGCGGTCCATGCAGGTCTTGCCGGCGAAGAGGCGCATGCCCCTGCTTTGCGCGGCGGTGAAGATCGCATCGACGGATGCCGGGTGGATCGTCGCGTAGGAGCAGACGGCGGTGGTGCCGCGCGCGAGGACGAGGTCGAGGTAGCGGTTGGCGATCTCCGTTGCATAGGCTTGATCGGCGAAGCGCATTTCTTCGGGGAAGGTATAGGTGTTCAGCCAGTCGATCAGCCGCTTTCCCCAGGATGCGATGATGGCGGTTTGCGGGTAGTGGACATGGGCGTCGATGAAGCCGGGCGAGATCAGCTTTTGGCCATAATCATGCACCTTCGCGGCAGGGGCGCTGGCGCGCAGCTTGGCGGCCTCGCCAACCGCGACGATGCGGCCACCGTCGATCAGGACGCCGCCCTGGGTCAGATGCTGTGCAGCCTCAGGGTTTGCGAACGGATCGCCCGAAAAGCGGATCACTTGCCCCAGTAGAAGATTGGCCATTGGCTTGCCTCTGTTCTTGCAGATGTACCCTACGGCCTTTGTCTTCTTGGGTAAATTTGCCTTTGGCCCCCTGTTTCCTTGAAACAGCTTTCGTTAAGGTCGCGGCAATCGGTTTCAAGGGTCGGGGGCAGCATGGCGGAACTTCTGACAGACCCGGACGATGAAGTGCTGGATCAGGACCGCATTGATGCGGTGCTGCAGGCGGTCGAGGCCGAGGATCGCGCCGGCCTTGACGCGCTGCTGGAGCCTTTGCACGCGGCGGATATTGCCGACCTTCTGGAACAGATCGGCGGGGCGGACCGCCGGGCGCTGCTGCGACTTTGGTCGCATGAGATTGACGGGGACATCCTGTCGGAAATCTCTGACGCGATCCGGGAAGAGGTGATTGAAAGCCTGCCGCCCGGTGTGCTGGCCGAGGCGGTGCGCGATCTGGAAACCGACGATGTCGTCGACATTCTGGAGGATCTGGACGCGCCGCAGCAGGGCCTGATCCTTGATGCGCTGACCGATGCCGACCGGGTGGCGGTTGAACAGGCGATGGCCTATCCGGAATACTCCGCCGGCCGTCTGATGCAGCGCGAAACGGTCGTGGCGCCGGAACATTGGACGGTGGGCGAGACCATTGATTTTCTGCGAAAGTCGGAACACCTGCCGGACCAGTTCTATCATGTCATTCTGGTTGACCCGCGGATGCAGCCAGTGGGCTATGCTACGCTTGGCCGGATCCTGTCGTCAGGCCGCGAGATGCCGCTGCGCGACATTGTCGAAGAAAGCTTCCGCACCATCGAGGCGACCGACCCTGAGGCGGATGTGGCCTATATCTTCAACCAGTATCACCTGATCTCGTGCCCCGTAGTGGATGCGGGCGGGCGGTTGGTCGGCGTCATCACCATCGACGATGCGATGAACGTGCTGGATGAAGAACATCAGGAAGACATGCTGCGACTGGCGGGGGTGGGCGACGAAAGCTCCATCGCGGACCGGGTGCTGGAGACGGCGCGGCAGCGGTTGCCGTGGCTGTTTGTCAATCTGATGACCGCGATCCTCGCCAGCATGGTGATCGCGCAGTTCGAGGATGCGATCGCGCAACTGGTGGCGCTGGCGGTGTTGATGCCGATCGTCGCGTCGATGGGCGGGAATGCGGGGACGCAAAGCCTGACCGTGGCGGTGCGGGCGCTGGCGACGCGCGATCTGACGGCGGCCAACATGGGCCGGGTGATCTGGCGCGAAGGGGCGGTGGGGTTGATCAACGGCGTCTTCTTTGCGGTGGTGATGGGGGTTGTCGGCTGGGTCTGGTTTGGCGATCAGATGCTGGGGCTGGTGATTGCCGCGGCGATGGTGGTCAATCTGGTGGTGGCGGGGCTGGCGGGGATTCTGGTTCCGGTCATGATGGAGCGGGCGGGGGTGGACCCGGCGCTGGCCTCGGGGACCTTTGTCACGACGGTGACGGATGTGGTGGGGTTCTTCGTGTTCCTTGGGCTGGCTGCGGTGGTGCTGCTATGAGCGATATCAAGGCATTGGCACGGGCTGAGGCCTTTGCACGGCGGGCCTTGGCCTTTGCGGCGGGGCAGGGGCAGGCGGCAGAGATTCTGGCGGATTACCTCGCGGGGCAGGGGGGCAAGGTGCTGTCAGGCTATATGCCGATGCGGACGGAGATTGACCCCTTGCCCGCGATGGCCGCGCATCAGGGGCCGGTGGGTGTGCCGGTGATCATGGGCAAGGCAATGCCGTTGCGGTTCCGGGAATGGTCGCCGGGGGCGAAGATGGTCGAGGGGGCGTTCAAGGCGCTGATCCCGGAGGAGGGGGCTTGGGTGGAGCCTGAGGTGCTGATCGTGCCCCTCTTGTCCTTCGACGCGCGGGGCTATCGGCTGGGCTATGGCGGTGGCTTTTATGACCGCACGCTGGAGGGGTTGCGCGCACGCGGCCCAGTGCTGGCGGTGGGCTTCGCCTTTGCGGCGCAAGAGGTGCCGGAGGTGCCGATTGACGCCACCGACCAACGGCTGGATGCGGTGGTCACGGACCGGGGCGTCACGGTTTTCGCCTGACCGCTCATCGATGACTTCGTCACTCTTCGCTGCCGAGGAGTAGACGAACTCGAACGATGAGGGATCAGTGCGCGATGTCTTCCTGACGGACGAACATGTTGCCCCAGGCGCGGTCGATCAGTTCCGGCGTCATCTGGTAGGGGATATTCTCGAACTCGCAGACCGAAATCATCTGGTCGATCAGGAACACCGGCTGATAGTTGGCGTAGTTGTTCTCGATCGTCGGGAACTTCACCTTCATCAGATACATCAGCGCCTGTTCATCCAGCGGCATCTTCTTCTTCCGCGCGACCATGGCGAAGATCTTGAGGAAGTTTTCCTGTGACGGGCCGTCGATCTTGATCTTGAAGAAGATCCGCCGCAGGGCCGCGCCGTCGAAAATCTGGTTTGGGTGGAAGTTGGTGGAGAAGATGACCAGCGTGTCGAAGGGCACAGTGAATTTCTCGCCCGACTGCAGGGCAAGGATGTCGCGGCTTTCTTCCAGCGGCACGATCCAGCGGTTGACGATCTTCTGCGGCGGTTCCGCCTGACGGCCAAGGTCGTCGATGATGAAGATGCCGCCGGTCGCCTTCAGCTGCAGCGGCGCCTGATAGGTGCGCGCGGTCGGGTTGTAGGTCAGGTCCAGCATTTCCAGCGACAATTCACCGCCGGTGATGACCGAAGGACGCTCACAGTAGACATAGCGGTTGTCGTACTTGTTGGATGTGCGGCGGAGCGAGTTCGGATCGTCCACGTTCGACTCGGCGGCGGTGTGGACGATCGGGTCATAGACGCTGATGATCTGGCCCGAATATTCGATGGCGCGGGGGACATAGACCTTGTCACCCAGGGCCGCCCGGATGCCGTGGCTGATCGAGGATTTACCGTTGCCGGGCGGACCGTACAGCAAGATCGACCGGCCCGAGGTGACGGCGGGGCCAAGGTTGTCGATCAGGTCGGGCGGCAGGATCAGGTGGCCCATGCCGGACAGAAGCTGTTCCTTGTTCAGGCGGATGTCGCGGACCGACTGGCGCTTGATCTGGACCGAGTACTGCTCCAGCGGCACCGGCATCGCGCCGTAATATTCGGACTGTGACAGGGCATCCAGCGCGCGGGCCTTGCCGGCGTCCGTCAGCTCGTACCCCATTTCGTTGCCGGCGGTCGCGTGCATGGTGCCGGTCGCGGTCAGCAGTTTCTGCGTGCGCGCAAGGTCAACCAGTTCCTGGGTCAGGGGCACTGGCAGACAGATCACCTTGGACAGGTTGGACACCTGATCCTGGTTGGTGCGGAACATGGATTTCAACAGAATGTCGCGCATCATCACTGTCGACAGGCCGGTATCGGCCAGACTGCGTGGCGACGAGGGTGCCGTGACGTTCGACACCGGGGCTTCAGCGTTCATTCGACCGGCTCCGTGGACAATAGCGGCGGACTACGTAGATTTGCAGGCTAAAGCGGACTTGTGTCAGACTTGCGGCCAGATGGCGGCAACAAGATAGAAGACCACAATCCCGGACAATGCAAACCCAAGCGGAAAGTAGCGCCGCTCGGTCCAGCTTTTCCAGTCCGGCGTCATGTTTCGAACCGCCGGAATCGACCGCATGACCCGGTGGGTGATCAGCGCGCCGATCAGGCAACCGGCGATCAGCATCAGCAGCCACAGGATGTCGGCACCAACAAAGATTGGCGCCATTGCGGCCGTATATTTGGCGTCGCCAGCGCCAAAAGTGCCAGTCGTATACAACAGGTAGCCTGCGACCAGAACAATCGCCATCAAGGCAAAGCCCCAGAACCACGCCGTCCAGGTGGCCACCGCAAGCCACCCAAGCAGGGGCCAGACGGCGGCAAGCGCAAGAACCGCGTTGTTCGGAATCTTCATCCGCTTCATGTCATTGACTGACACCCAGATGGCGATGGGCAGGACCGGGACCAGAAGGATCAGCGCGCCAGCAGAGGTGATCATCAGAGCTGCACGTTCGAATCAAGGGCTTCAAGGCTGCGGGTGGCGGCTTCGAAGTGCTGGGGATGGGTGTCGATGGCCTGTTGCAGCAGGCCCTTGCCCACGGTGATGTCGCCCTGCTTCACGGCGGCAAGCGCCATGGAATACAGCAACTCGGCCCGTTCCGTCTGGGTCATCCGAACGACGGGCAGGTCATACTTGCGCTGCGCGGCCCGGGCCAGAACCAGGTTGTTCTTGGCGGTGAACATCGAGGGGTCGTGGGTCAGCGCTTCGACAAACAGCTTCTCTGCCCCGGCATGGTCGCTGCGGGTCAGTTTGGAAAAGCCCCAGTTGTTGAGAGTGCTTGCCGGACGGGTCGTCAGACCGACAGCGATCTCATAAAAGCTGTCAGCCTTGGCCCAGTTCTTGTCGGCATCGGCGACCATCGCCTCGATCCGGTAGCGGTCAAAACTTTCGTGGGTGGGGGGGATCAGGTTCAGCTCGGCCTTGGCTTCGTCCCACTGGTTGGACCGGATCAGCGCATCCGCCAGCAAGACCCGGTCTTCTGACGTGGCTTCGCCCGCAGCAACGATCTGGCGCCAGACAACTGCCGCTTCCGAAGGCTTTTGCGCGCGCGTCAGCGATTTGGCCAACCCGCGTTTCAGGTCAATCCGGTCGGGGTTTTGCTGAACGGCGCCGGTGAAGTAGACGACCGCCTCATTCGGGTCGGCCACGGTCAGCATCACATCGTTCAGATTGGATTCATCAATGACATTGACGTCCTTGAGGGCCCGCTGCACCTGTGCTTCGGAATTCTGCTGACAGGCTGACAGGAACATTGTGCCGCCAAGGCACAGCAAAACTAGACCAGAGTGGCGCATCTTTCGCGTCCTTTTTGTAGACTGCTCGGTTCTCTTACTGCTCGAAATCCCTTCCCCTACAGCTGCGTGAGGAGGACATATTTGCCCTTTTCACGCCGCACGAGGCGGAATTCACCTTCTTCTTGCTCGGGAGTGTACACGACCGCTTCGGTTGCGGCGATAGCGCGCATCAGATTTTCGCGGATCGAGTCCGTTTGGCCACTATCCTGCGCGAAAGCCTGCTGGAAGACGAGCTTGGCCTCACCGATCTTGCCGCGCTCCATCAGGACGACGCCAAGATTGTTCATGGCCGGAACGAACGTCGGGTCTTCTTCAAGCGCGCGGCGTAGCATCTGTTCGGCCTGGCCCAGACGGCCAAGCGCAAGGTTGGCGGACCCGATGGCGGACAGGGTGTCGATGGTCGCGCCTTCTTCGGCGGCGGCGCGGTAATAGGCCTTCAGCGCAAGTTCGTATTCCCGGGCTTCCATCAGGCGGTGGCCAACTGTCAGGCCATCGACCGCATCGCCCCGGCCATCGACACCATACGGCAAGTTGCGAGACACCCCACCCGAGGGCGCGCAGGCAGACAGCGCGATGGCTGCAAGCAGAAGCGCGGAGATCTGGTGGCGCACGTCGACCCTTCTTTTGCCCTTCAGCCGGGCCGCATTTCCATCAGCATCGTCGCGATCCCGTGGATTGACGGGCCGATCAGGATGACCAGCAGCGGCGGAACCGTGAACAACATAGTGCCAAGGGTCAGCTTGGTAGGCAACATGTTTGCCTTTTCTTCCGCCCGCATGATGCGTTTGTCGCGCATGTCGGCGGAATAGACACGCAAGGCTTCGGCGACCGAGGTGCCGAAAGTGGCGGATTGCACCAGCGTCGTGACAAACGAGGCCACGTCGGGGACGCCCACGCGTTCGGCCATATCCTTCAGAACCGAGGTCCGCTCCTTGCCGGCCTTCACCTCTTGCGCGACCATGTCGAATTCATCGGCAAGGGCGGGATAACCCATGCGGCTTTCCTTGCCGACGCGGATCAGGGACTGATCCAGCGACTGGCCCGCCTCGACACAGACCAGCATCAGGTCAAGCGCGTCGGGGAAGCCTTCGATGATCTCGGTCTGGCGCTTTTCAACGCGCTTTTCTACCCAGTAGCGCGGCAGGTAATAACCAACCGCGCAGGGCAGAAGCGCATAGATCAGCATGGAGTTGGTGGTCAGTTCACCGTTGACGGATTTGATCAGCGCCATGATCAGGCCGATGATCAGAAAACCGATGCCCAAAAGGAACTGCATCGCATGGAACATGCGGACCGAGTTCTTGTTGGTATAGCCCGCCCGCAGCATTTTCAGCTTGGCTGCCGAAAGCTCGTCCTTCTTCTGCGGTTCCAGGAAATGCGCAAAGCGCTCAAGCTTGTCGACCTTTTCGACCCGCCGCAGGGCGCGCTTCTTTTCGCCGTCGCCAAGACCCGGTTGTGAGTCCTTGAGTTCGCGGAAGCGGTCACGCTGCCGCTTCATCACGGTGGGCAGGGCGATCAGGATCAGCAGCAGGCCCAGAAATCCGACAGCCATCAGCGGGCCAAGTGGCCCCAGGTTGTCGATCAGCATGGTGTTGACAGCGGAAAACGGGTTCATGGTGTCGCCCTCAGACCTTGATGTTGGTCATCACCTTCATGAAGATGATGTTGATGATCAGGAACACACCGACGAAAAGCGCCGCCGGAACGAAAGCGGCGGTTTCGCGCACGCCGTCATAGTAGTCGGGCTTGATGACGATGATCATCAACAAGGCCACGATCGGGAAGGCCGACAGGAACATGCCGGACCATTTCGCTTCGGCCGTGATGGCGCGGACGCGGCGGAACAGCTTGAAGCGGGCGCGGATCACTTTGGACAGACCGTCAAGAATTTCGGCAAGGTTGCCGCCCGAGGTTTGTTGGATCGTCACGGCCACTGCGAGGAAGCGCAAATCCTGACTGTCCATCCGTTCCGCGAAGGCCTTGAGCGACTCGGTCACATCACGGCCATAAGCGGCCTCATCCGCGATGACCCCGAATTCCGAGCCGAGCGGATCGGGAATTTCCTTGGCCACGATGCCGATTGCAGCCGAAAACGGGTGACCGACGCGCAGGCTGCGGACCATCAGTTCGATGGAATCGGGCAGCTGTTCTTCCAAGAGCTCCATCCGCTTCTTGGCTTTTTTGTTGACCCAGAAATAGACCCCGCCAACCCCCATGACGATGCCAAGGATGATCCGCACCCCTACCGTCGCGCTGGTGAACAGCGTCAGCATGAAGAAGGCCAGCACCGCGACCACACCCATCACCGCAATCAACTGTTGCGGCGAGAAGGCGATGTTTGCCCGCTGTGCCTTCTTGGCGAAGACGGAATACAGCGGGATGTTCTTGGCGTTCAGGTGCTGGTTCATCTCCTTGCGGAGTTGTTCCAGAACCTGTTCACGGTTGGCGTTCTTTTCCAGAAGGGTCAGCCGTCGGCTGAGCCGGTTGTTCAGGCTGATGGATTTGCCGAAGACCGTCAGGTAAATGCCTTCGACGATCACCACGACGGCGACGAAGATCAGGATATAGATCAGGGGTGCTGCGCTGATTTCCATGTCTATGCTCAGATGATCGGTTCGTAGATCGACGCGGGCAGGTCAAAGCCCCACTGGCGGAACCGGTCGGAATAGGACGACCGGATGCCGGTCGCATTGAACCGCCCGATGATGCGGCCATTGGGTTCGACCCCAAGGCGTTCAAAGCGGAAGACTTCCTGCATCGAGATGACCTCACCTTCCATCCCGGTGATCTCGGTGATCGAGGTCATGCGGCGCGTCCCGTCCTGCAGACGGCTGGCCTGCACGATCAAGTTGACGGCCGAGGCGATCTGGGAGCGCATCGCTTTCAGCGGCATCTCGATCCCGGCCATGGCGACCATGTTTTCGAGACGCGAGATCGCGTCGCGCGGGTTGTTGGCGTGGATCGTGGTCATGGACCCGTCGTGGCCGGTGTTCATGGCCTGCAGCATGTCGATGACTTCCTCACCCCGGGTTTCCCCCACGATGATACGGTCCGGGCGCATACGAAGCGCGTTGCGCAGACAGTCGCGTTGGGTGACGGCGCCCTTGCCTTCGACGTTGGCAGGGCGGCTTTCCATCCGGCCGACGTGGATCTGTTGCAGCTGAAGTTCGGCGGTGTCTTCGATGGTCAGCACACGTTCGTGGTTATCGATGAAGGACGACAGCGCGTTAAGCGTGGTGGTTTTACCCGAACCCGTACCGCCCGAGACGATGATGTTCAGCCGGCAGGACACGGCGGCCTGCAGATAGGCGGCCATTTCGTCGGTGAAGGCGCCAAAGCGGACAAGGTCATCAATCCGCAGCTTGTCCTTCTTGAACTTACGAATGGAGACCAGCGAGCCATCCACCGCGATCGGCGGGATCATGCAGTTGAAACGGCTGCCGTCCTGCAAACGGGCGTCGCAATAGGGGTTGGATTCATCGACCCGGCGGCCAACGGCAGACACGATCTTGTCGATGATCCGCAGAAGGTGGCGTTCGTCGCGGAAGGTCACATCCGAAAGTTCCAGCTTGCCCGCACGTTCGACGAAGATGCGCCGGGGGCCGTTCACCAGAATATCGTTGATCGTCTCGTCTTTCAGCAGGGGTTCCAGCGGGCCAAGGCCCATCACCTCGTCATAAAGTTCCTGGGTCAGGGCTAGACGGTCTTCCTTGTTCAGCGCGACGGACATTTCGTCCAGCGCTTCACCGGCAAGGTTCGCGATTTCCTGACGCAGGTTCTGTTCGGTCGCCGATTCCAGCGCGGAAAGGTTGAGGTCTTCCAGCAGGCGCTTGTGAATTTCGACCTTAAGCTCGGTCAGGCGTTCCTTGCGCTTCTTGTCGCGGTCGGCGGCCAGCGCCTCGGCGGCGGTCTTTTGCGATACAGGCGCTGCGGCGCGGGCGCCGATGCCCTGCTTTTCCGCGACGGCAGTAGCAACAGCGGCTGGCGCGCCCGCGCGACCGGGCGGGTTGGTCTTGGAGAAGCGGCTAAACACGGGTCAGTCCCCTTTTTGTCACGCCCTGCCGACTTCGGCAGATTTGTTAAGCTCGTACAACGACTTGGCAAGTTTCTGCAGTTCCTTGCGCAGCGGGTTCTTCGCTGCGTTTTCGGCAATCGGCAGGCCGTGGTCGTTTGACTGGGTCACCTGTTCGCCGCCATCAGGCAGTTGCACCTCGATGTCGATATCAAGGCTTTCGGCCATCCGCTTGACGCGGGCCTTGGCAGACAGGTCGGTGAACTTGGGCGCGCGGTTCAGGACGTAGCGCACCTTTTCATGTGGCAGCGCCTCGGCCTTCAGGGCCCGGATGAAGCGCAGGATGTTCTGGGCAGACCGGAGGTCAAGCTCCAGCAGCGCAAAGTAGACATGGGCGCGGTTCAGGACAGCCTCGGTCCAGCCGACGACGGTCGAAGGCATGTCGACAATCACGAAATCGAAGTTTGCCTGCGCCATGTCCAGGATGCGGCCGATATCGTCGGGCGTCATCATTTCAAGCGGCAGCATGTCGGTCGGCGCGGTCAGGACGTGCAGCTTTTCGTTGAACGTCAGCATCGACTTGATCAGGCTGTCGGCATCAAGGCTGCCGGTGTCGCTAAGCACTTCAAGCACGGCTTCCTTGCGCGGCAAGTCAAGATAGGTGGCGATGGACCCGAACTGCAGGTCAAAATCGATGATGCAGACCCGGGTTCCAGTGCCTTCGGCTTCCGGCACAAGGCACAGCTCCCACGCAAGGTTCGCGGCGAAGGTGGACGCGCCGACCCCGCCGGCCATGCCGTGCACGGGCAGGATCACGCCGTTGCGGTCACCCTTGGGTTTCGTCAGGCCAGTGAAAGCGCCAGTCTCGGGGTCATAGCCTTCGGGCATGACCATGCTGGGCTTGCGCAGGCGTTCGATCGCCTCGTGCAGCGCACCCTCGGGAAGGGGGTAGGGCACGAAGTCATCGGCGCCAAGTTTCAGCATCTGGTGCAGGACAGACGGGCTGACCTGATTGGCGATGAGCAGGACCTTGATCTTCTTGGCCTTGGCGGCCTTGATCACGTCGTTCATCTTCGAAAGTTCGCTTTCGTCTTCGCTGTCCACAGCGATGGCGACGAACTGCATGCCCGAGCTGTCGGGCTGTTTCAGGAAGACCAGCGCATCTTCGAAGTTCAGGTCACCCCAGGCTTCGCCCAGTTCCTGTTCCATATCGTCGATAAGAAGATCGAAACGCTGCACATCCCGCGAAATCGTGCATGCCAGGATCGGCGCGGGATCACTTTGTACCGTGGCTTTGCTCGTCATCTCGCGTCACGTCCTTTCAGTGCTTGGGCCAAAGTCACGGACCATCCAACGATTGTGGCAAAGAAAGTGCCGAAATCAACCGACTCAGGATTATGGATCATGGACCGATAGCCACCGACGCGACCTTGGTCAGGAATGGTGGCGAGATTTGGGCTAAAAATGCCTGATTCTTGGATTTCACCACGATATGGAAACGAAAAGGCCGGGCAAGGGCCCGGCCTTTCCAAACTTTGTGTTTTGCGGGCTCAGCCGCCGCCGGCCACTTCGCTTGTGGTGCCGCCGGCCACCGGATGCGGGCGGACAGCGCTGTCCACATACTCGCGCCAGATGATTGCTGCATACTTGCCGTTCAACACCAGCGGGTGTGATTCGACGAAGCCGGACACCTCGGTCACTGTGCGACGGTTGCGCACCTCGGGCTGGTTGGTCTGCACGATGGGCCGCGACTTGCCGTAGGACACCACCGCCTCAAGCCGCGATTTCGAAACCCCCAGCGACGAGAGATAGGCAACCGCAGCCTGCGCCCGGCGCAAACCGAGACGCTGGTTGTACCCGGCCGAACCGACGAGGTCGGTGTGGCCGTAGACGCGGAACCGAACTTCCGGGAACTGACGGATAAAGTCGGCCTGCCGCTTCAGGATCGTGCGGGCCTCGCTTGTCAGCTCATAGCTGTTGAACTCGAAGTTGATCGTGTCTTCCACCTCGGCGTTGAAACGTTCGGCCAAGGCGACGGTGTATTCGATCTGACCCGTCTGGATCAGAACGTTGTTCATGGTGGCGTTGCCGAACTGGCCCTTGTCCACTTCTGCCCCAAGTTCCTGGTTCCAGGTCGTCGAGGAGGTGCCGCAGCCGGCCAAGGCGAGGAGGCTAGAGGCAGCGAACAGCTTGATAAGCGTTCCGGTCATCTTCTTACTCCATCACATAGCCGTAGGAGGTGCTGAAATCCTGCCGGGCCACTTCGCCCGCAGCACCACCCTGATTCTTGGCGACAGTACCGAACAGGAACAGTTCACGTTCCGTGGGGATGCGAACCCGGTCCGTCGGCAGTGCCAGCGCCTCGCCCGAAACCGGTGTGACCAGATGGGGCGTGATGATGATCACCAGTTCCGACTGGTTGCGCTGATAGTCGGCGCTGCGGAACAGGGCACCCAGGATCGGCACATCGCCAAGCCATGGCACCTGCGAGTTCAGGTCGCGGAAGTCATCCTGCAACAGACCGGCAATTGCAAAGCTTTGGCCATCGCGCATCTCCACCGTGGTCGAGGTTTCGCGACGCTTGAAGCCAAGGATGTCGATGTCACCGTTGGTGAAGGTGAGCGTCGGGTCAACCGCCGACACGGCCGCATTCAGTGTCAGGTTGATGATGTCGCCATCAACGACCGTCGGCGTGAAGTTCAGTTCCACACCGAAGGGCTTGAATTCGACCGAGATGGTATCGTTGTCCTGTGCCACCGGCAGGGGATATTCCCCGCCTGCAAGAAACCGCGCCTCTTGCCCGGAAAGGGCCGTCAGGTTCGGTTCGGCGAGGGTGCGCACCATGCCCTTGGTTTCTAGCGCCTCAAGCGCCACTTCGAAGGCAAAGTCGCCGATCCCGAAGTTCAAGCCGATTTCGCCAAAGGAGCCGGCGACGCCGCCACCACCACTGAGTGAGCCGCTGCCGTCGGTGCCAACTCCGGATACCGAAAGTGACCCGCCCAAGGCCTTGCCGACCGACCGCTGCATTTCGGCAAAGCGGACTTTCAGCATCACCTGCTGCGTTCCGCCAACCACCATCAGGTTCGACACCCGGTCTGGTGCGTAGCGGTTGGCCAGATCCAGCGCACGGTCCAGCTTGGCTGTTGACGATACCTGACCGGAAAGAACGATCCCGTCATTGGCGGTGCGAACTTCGATCTGTTCGCCCGGCAGGATCTGTTGAAGCCGTTCCTTGAACTCGGCAATGTCGGGCGTGACATGCACGTCGACGTTCGAGATCAGTTGCCCTTCTGGCGACAATAGCGTGAGCGTCGTGCGCCCAGGTGCCTTGCCAAGGACGTAGATCGAGCGGTCCGACAAGGTAGAGATGTCAGCTATGCCCGGGTTGGCAATCGACAATTCCGCGAAGGGAACGTCGCTTTCAACCACAACGGCCCGATTCATCGGAACGTTAAGTGCGCCAGACGCTTGGCCCTGCATAACACGCAGAACTTCCGCAGAAATTGGCGTCATCGCTGTGGATGCAAGACATGCACCCACAATACCCGCAACTAGGATTCGTTTCATGTTCATGTGATCTGCCCTTTCGACCACGCCTCGGTTGGGTCTTGGATGCCCTTATCGAAGGCAGAATGCAGGACACACGCTTTATTTGCAAGAATCAATTGGTTGGAAGGTTTTGTTGATGTGGACAAACTGCAACAGATCGCAACGGGTTGGAAAAATGAAGGGGCGCGACCCCATATCCTGTGGCCGCGCCCCCCAGATTTTGATCGCTTGTCAGTCCTTGCAGGGAATGACCGTCTCGACGATTTCACTACCTTTGCGTGCAGTGATCGTGCACACCTTCTCGACCTCCGGCGCGGCTTCGACAACGACTTCCTCACGCTCGATGCCAAGCATGGTGTCGGTGTCGATCTCGATCCGTTCCGTGACGGTTTCCGTGCCGTCGCCAACCAGCGACATCGAAAGCTGCCCCGTGGACTGGGCCTGCGCAAGGCGGGCCACTTGTTCGGGGGTGGCTGCGACTGTTACTGTTCTGGCATCAGCTCCGGTTGCCACCTGACCGCCGCCAAATGTGTTGTCGACCGCAATGATCTGCATCGAGCTTTCAATAAGCCGTGTCACGTTGCCGTTGACGCCACTGATCCCGCCCGTCCAGTAGATGTCGATAAAGCTGTCCGGCTGGACAAAGCCCGCAACACCCGAGGCGACGCCGACCCTGATCTGGAAGGCGCGCATCCCGGTCTTGAGCTTGGCAGTCAGCCCTGCAAGTTCACCAGGTGCGGTGACGCGGCTGGCCAGAACGGGTTCAAACGCCTCGGTCGCGCGCATCACGTAACGGGGGCCGGGGGCGTTTTCGGGGAACAGCTCGGCCGGATCGCGGAAGATCGCCTCCGGCAGCGCCTGTTCCGGCCAATAGATCAACTGCACGTCTTCCGGCGTCAACGGATCGCCGTAGGCCAACTGCTTGTTGAACACATAGACTTCGACCAGTTTGCCGGCCGCTGCGTTGAAATCGCGCTCGCGCTGCAAGAGCGCCTCGGTCTGCGCGATATAGCCCTGGATCATGTAGACGGCTGCGCCCGCCAGGGCCATGCCGACGATCAGGACCAACCCGAATACTGCTCTCATACCGTTCCCCTAAGTTGCCTGTACGTCGCGGCGCGACTTGACAGCCTTCAAGTTAATGCGACAAGGGCGCCCCATCAAGCCAATGGCTGGGCGCCCCGCGTTCCGACAAAGGTCAGGACCTACTCCAGAAACTGGTGATACAGTCCAATCGTATCACCGATATAAATGGCCATGTCGACAATGGCGGATTGGATCGGGGGCATCACGACGACCGCGAACACCACGACGCCGGCCGTCAGGACGACCCAATCGACTGTCACGGCACCGTCTTCGTCACCGAGAAAGCTTTTCCAGTCTCTCATTCCGGCACCCCGTCCCTGGCTACAGGTTCTGCTGCAATCCACCTGACCCTGCTGCCTGATTGCGGCGAAACTTTAACCAAGTTCAGACAATTGATAGCAGTTTTTTGCAAGTGTCCTGGTCAACCATGCTTATTACCACAAAAAAGACCGCGCCTTTGACGGGCGCGGTCCTAAAGACCAGTATGGTCAGTTCAAATCAGGGGGTGCCAGCGGCCTTCATTTCCGAACCGGCCTTGGAGATTTCCGAACCGATGTCCGAAGCCAGGGTCGAGATCGCAGGCTGGATGAAGGTGAAGACCACCAGGCCCAGGCCAACGATAGCGGCGGTCAGAACCACCCAGTCAACGGTCACAGCACCGGTTTCGTCGTTCAGAAAAGCGGAAAACTTGGTCATCGTCATATCCTTTGCTAAGGGGCTCTACAGTTTCGCAACCGCTTCGGCTTGGCCTTCTTGTTCGCCGCTTCCGTTCGGTATGAACACATATAGCCGGGCAATCGTGGCATCAGTTTGGACAGGTCGGGCCAAATCGCATTCCCGTGACCGTATCTTCCAGAAAGACGTTAAGTTATTGAAAAATAATAAAAGAAACCTTAACCATAAACTGGCATGGTGCCCGCAGGGCGTGGTTTTTCGGCCAATTCTGGCGGAAATGCCATGATTCCCCTGTGAAAATGCTGGCCGGACGGGGCCGAAGCTGCGATTCTCTGGCAAAAGAACAAAAGAGCAGGCACCCGCAGATGCGGCCATACCCCCGGTTTATCGCAGCGATTCTCTGCGCCATCGCGCCTTGCGGCGTGCTGGCCGATGACTTCAGTTTCAAGCGCGTCAAGGTGGGCGAAGGCCTGCCTGGCAAGCGCATCACCGTACAGATTGATCCCGAGGAGCAGGCCCGCTTTCTGGCGGCACTGCCCAAAGTTGATCCCCGTCCCGAACGCACGGAAGAAAGCCCAGCGGTCGAAACTCCAGACGCTGCGGGCAAGGGTCTGTCGCCCGGGCCTGCGCCGACATCGTCCTATGCCTGGTTCTGGGATGAGGTTCCGCCCGGACTGTCCGACGTCTCGGGCCGGTTTGACACAGCGCTTGCCATGCTGTCGCGTGGCCCGGATGGCAGCACCGTCCGTGCCCCGCGAATGCAGCATCTACAGAGTGTCGCCGAAACCTATGGAACCGAGATCCTGAAGGCCACCATCGGCACCGATGTGTCGCCCGCCCTGGTGCTTGCGGTGATCGGTGTCGAAAGCGCCGGTCAGTCTGCTGCGGTCAGCCATGCCGGTGCGGTGGGGCTGATGCAGCTGATCCCCGCCACGGCAGAACGCTTCGGGGTCAGCGATTCCACGGATCCCGCGCAGAACATCAAGGGCGGCGTGGCCTATCTGGACTGGCTGCTGGAGGAGTTCGACAATGACCCCCTGATGGCGCTTGCCGCTTACAATGCCGGCGAGGGGGCCGTGCGCGCCAATCAGGGAGTGCCGCCCTATGCGGAAACGCGCGACTATGTGCCCAAAGTGCTGGCAGCGTGGCAAGTTGCGCAGGGCTTGTGCCTGAGCCCGCCGCAGCTCGTGACGGATCCTTGCGTGTTCAAGGTGATCGCGACGGGGGGCTGATCCTCCGCGAACAGGGCGTTTCGGCCCTTATCTTTGCTGGGCGTCCGGATCAGACGAAGACATCGGCCCATTCAGGATGTTTCTTGCGGGTGGCGTTCACGAAGGGGCACAGCGGCACGATCTTCACGCCTTCCGACCGGGCATCTTCAACCAGACGCATGAACAGGGCCAGACCGGCGCCCATGCCGCGAAAGGCATCGGGTACATCGGTATGGTCGGCGATGATCAGTGTCGGCGTCGTGATGGAATAGGTCAGTTCCGCCTCGTCCGAACCGAGGCGGATGACGTAGCGGCCCTTGGTCGCGCCATGTTCGCGGGTGATCGTGAAATCAGCCAACGATCGTCGCCTCGGTCGCGGCGCGCAGGTCTGCTTCTGACACGCCCTCGGCCAGTTCGACGATCTTCAGACCGCCGGGTACCACATCCAGCACACCAAGGTTGGTGATGATGCGGTTGACCACGGCCTTGCCGGTCAGCGGCAGGGTGCAGGCCTTCAACACCTTGGATTCGCCGTGTTTGGAGGTGTGGTCCATCACCACCACCACCCGGCCGACACCGGCGACCAGATCCATCGCGCCGCCCATGCCCTTGACCAACTTGCCAGGGATCATCCAGTTCGCAAGGTCGCCTTCTTCCGACACTTCCATCGCACCAAGGATCGCCATGGCAATCTTGCCGCCGCGGATCATCGCAAAGCTGGTGGCGCTGTCGAAATAGGCGGTTTGCGGCAGTTCGGTGATCGTCTGCTTGCCAGCATTGATCAGATCGGGGTCTTCCTCGCCTTCAAAGGGGAAGGGGCCCATGCCCAGCATGCCGTTTTCGGACTGCAGGGTCACATGCACCCCTTCCGGGATGTAGTTTGCCACCAGCGTCGGGATGCCGATGCCAAGGTTGACATAGGTTCCGTCCTGAAGTTCCTGCGCCGCGCGGGCGGCGATCTGGTTGCGGTCCCACATCAGACGGATTCCTTCTTGCGGACGGTGCGCTGTTCGATGCGCTTTTCATGGGTGCCCTGCACAAGGCGGTGGACGTAGATACCGGGCAGGTGAATCGTGTCGGGATCAAGCGACCCCAGCGGTACGATTTCCTCGACCTCAGCCACGCAGACCTTGCCGCAGGTGGCGGCGGGCACGTTGAAGTTGCGCGCGGTCTTGCGGAAGACAAGGTTGCCCGACGGGTCGGCCTTCCAGGCCTTGACGATGGCAAGGTCGGCTACAATCCCACGCTCCAGAATATAGGTCTGGCCGTCGAAATCGTGATGCTCCTTGCCCTCGGCGATCACGGTGCCGACGCCGGTCTTGGTGTAGAACCCCGGGATCCCTGCGCCGCCCGCCCGCATCCGTTCAGCCAGCGTGCCTTGGGGGTTGAACTCAAGCTCCAGCTCGCCTGACAGGTATTGGCGCATGAATTCCGCGTTTTCACCGACATAGGACGAGATCATCTTTTTCACCTGCCGCGTTTCCAGCAGTTGACCCAGGCCGAACCCATCCACGCCGGCATTGTTCGATGCAACGGTCAGCCCCTTCACGCCGTTGTCGCGGATCGCGGCAATCAGAAGTTCTGGGATGCCGCACAACCCGAAGCCCCCGGCTGCGATCAACATGCCGTCGTGCAATACCCCGTCAAGGGCTGCGGTGGCCGATGGATAGACCTTGTTCATCTGCTTCCCCCCTTCGCCTGACCCAGGCGCAAATCCTTGGGCGCCATATGGGCAACGCTGCTTGGCGAAGTCAATTGCCGCATTGCGGCAAATGCGTCAGACCAGCGGCAGGCGATTTAGGAAGGCCGTGCCGTTGTGCTGGATGTAGTCGATCTGCACTTTTCGGTCGTCGTCACCCTTCCAGAACTGGCCGTCCTGATACCACGCCAACTGTAGGCCCAGATTTTCATCCGCCACCCGCAAGGCTGCGGCGCGCAGGGCAGGGGGGAAACGGCCGGGCCACTGGTCGCACAGCGCCACGAAGCGGGTCAGCGCCTCGGTCCGGCAGGCGATGGGGGTGGATTGGCGGCGATTGCGGTAGGCGTCCTGTTCGATGATCGCGCTGACAAGGTCGGTCAGATAGCCGGTCAGCCGCGCTTCGCCGATCAGGCCGCGGGCGGCAGCTTCGCAGGCGGCATAGGCCATCCAGTGGCTTTGTTCGGCCACGCCATAGCGCCGGGCAACCAGTGCCTCGGCTGTGGCAATAAGGTCCGGGTCGGTTCGGCCGGTGATGAAAAGGCCGAAAAGCACCTCTCCCGTATAGTAGTCGCTGCGGAACTTCAGGACCGTCCCATCCGCCAACAGGCGTTTGTGCCGGAAATCATGCCCGTCGATCTGTGCCAGCGCATAGGTCTGTAGCCCGGCAACCGTTGCGTCCAGCGACAGGGTGCCTGTGTCCAGCCCACGCGGCAGGGCGCGGCGAAACTCCTCCAGCATCAGAAGAGCCAGCCCCACCCCGCCGGTCTTGATGGCACCGTTGGTCACCAAGGCAAGGCTCGGTTCGGCAATCCAGGACGGGCGTTCCATCTTGCGGACCGCATAGCCAAGGGCCCGCGCCAGAGCCCCGCGTTGGGCGGGCGGCAGGTCCAGCCCAAGGTCATTGACGGCGCGCAGCATGAACCACAACGTTCCGCAATGGCGCAGCATGTTGTAGCCGTCCATGACCATGTCGGGCTGGCCCGCGGGGTGGGCGTATACAAAGCGCCCATTGGCCCCCACCAGCCGAAGCAGATGGGACAGGCTGTCCGTTACAACCTTGCGGCAATCATCGGGGGTCAAGGCAGGGGCTGCGGTCATCGGGGATCTCCTGCGGCCACTGTGGCCAAGCCGGGGCCCGCTTGTCAAATCACCTGCGAGCCCATGGCTTTTGCCTTTTCGCGCCCGACAAAGCCGCTATGCTACCATACGACCGTCCGGGCGTTTGCCCGGCCGGCCCTGGCCCGCGTGGTGGAACGGTAGACACAGGGGACTTAAAATCCCTCGGCTGCAAGGCTATGCCGGTTCAAATCCGGCCGCGGGCACCACAAGAACCTGATCTTTTGTTGTGATTCAAAGTCTTGGACGATCGTTGTCCAGAACGGTCAAGCCACGGCCCACCCCTTCCATCGGATGCGCGGTGGTCCCTTTTCGGGTTCAGGACAAAGTCGCCCCCGGCATAATCTCGGTCTGATGGCGATCCGTTGCTTGCAGGCCGGGTCCTGGCCGTCTTGCAGATTGCGACTGCCTAATTTGCAGCCGGATAAACGCCTGCCTTACCGCGGTTCGGAAATGTTCCATCCCCGGCCCGTGGTCCCGAAAAGCTCATATCCGGTTTCCGTCACGGCCAGCGTGTCCTCAAGCTTGATGAAGCCCCGCCTTGGGTGAAGCATCGTCGTCTCGACAGACAGAACCATACCAGCCTCCAAGGCGTGGGAGGCGTCTGTGCCTTCATAGGCGACGGGGTGGTTCGTCATGAGAAACGGCGCTTCATGCGTGATGACACCCATGCCATGGGCGAAAAAGTCGGTGCAGGCCCGGTTCGGCTGCCGCGCCAGTTCCGCTTCGCCCGCAGCAATCAGGTCGCCCCCAAGGGCGCCAGCGCGGATCTTTGCGAAGGCGGCTTGCTGGACCGTCTCGACCTCGGCCAGAAGGTCGATCAACTCGGCGTCAGGTTCGCCCAGAACGCCCATCCGGCAGATGTCGCCGATGTAACCCTTCAGGTTGCCGCCTGAATCGATCGAAAGCACCTCGCCGTTTTTCCAGGTCTGGGACGATGCCGCCCGGTTGTGCGACGCCCCCAACGTCAAAAGGCAATATTCGAACTGCAAACCGCGTTCGGTTTCTTCGCGACGCAGCCGGTCGATGATCTGGAACTTGCTGTCGCCTTCACCAGAGGCACGGATTGTCGCCTGCATGGCTCCGGTTATCGCCTCGGACGCCTGCTTGAGCAGCGCGCGTTCGGCATCGGTCTTTACTGCGCGCAGACGCTCCAGCAGGCCGGTCGCGTCAATCAGGGGCGCGTTCGGGAAGGCCGCTTCCAGCACTTTGGCGCTGTTCATCGGCAGGAACGAAGGCTCGACCCCAATGCGCGGCGAGGCGGGGCCATGGTCCCTGACATGCCGGACCGCCTCGGTCACGCTGTCGACCGCACCCCATGACATCGGCAGGAAATGCGGGGTCCAGAACGGGTGGTTGGCATGTTCGCCGCCTTCCATCTTGTTGGCGACATAGGCGGTCTTGTCCGGCGCACCCTTCACATAGGCGATGACCGGCAAATAGCGGCTGTGGCCGATGGCATCCATCGCCGAGAAGAAGATGAAGCGGTAGCCGCCCAGAAGGTATTGGGTGTTGTGCTTTGAAGTGACGAGAAGAACGTCGATCCCGGCTTTTTCCATCAGGTCGTCCAGCTTGGCAAAGCTGTAGGGCAAGGCGGCGAGTGCGGCTTGGTCCATCGGTCAGGCCTTTCTGGGGATCAGGCGGAAGTCAGGCAGCGTGCGCAGAAATTCTTCGGGGCCTGTAGGGGAATAGACAACGAAAATCTTCATGTCGGCATCGCCGGTGTTCAACGTCGAATGAAACCGGCTTTCCGGGATGAAGACGCAGGTGCCGGGCTGGACCTGCTGGGTATGGGGGGTGCCCGCCTCATCCTCGACCATCTGCTCGCCGGTGCCTTCAAGGATGTAGATGATTTCTTCCGCGCCGGGGTGGTTGTGGCGGGTATGGCCCTTGCCGGGCGGCACGGTCACGACGGCGGCAGAGAACTTCTCCGCGCCGTTGACCTTTGGGCCAAGCACGACCGACAGGTGGCCCCAGTCGAAGCCGAAGGCATCGACGTCGGTGGGTTTGCGGAACAGGGTCTTGACGTCGGTCATGGTGTCAGCCTTTCGCGGGGATGGATTTGAACGCGCGGATCTGGTCGGCGATGGCGCGCTCGGCCGGCAGGCGTTCTGCGCTGGAGGCACCGTAGAACCCGTGCATCCGGTCGGCGTGGGCCAGCACATAAGCGGCATCTTCCGGCATCGAGATCGGGCCGCCGTGGCACAAAAGGATGATATCCTTGCGCACGGACCGGGCCGCCGCCGCGATGGCGTCGATTTCCGTCACGCACTGGTCCAGCGTCTTGGCCGAAGTCGCGCCGATGCTGCCGCCAGTCGTGACACCCATGTGGGCGACGATGATGTCGGCCCCGGCCTTGGCCATGGCGACGGCCTCGTCAGGGTTGAAGACATAGGGCGTGGTCAACAGATCCTGCCGGTGGGCTTCGGCGATCATGTCGACTTCCAGACCGAAGCCCATGCCGGTTTCCTCAAAGCTTTGCCGCATCTGGCCGTCGAACAGGCCGATGGTCGGGAAGTTCTGCACGCCGGAAAAGCCCATGGCCATAAGCTCGCCCAGAAACTGCGGCATCAGCATGAACGGGTCGGTGCCGTTGACCCCGGCAAGGACGGGCGTGTGCTTGACGACAGGCAGCACTTCGACCGCCATTTCCTTGACGATCTCATTGGCATTGCCATAGGCCAGCAGCCCCGCCGCTGACCCTCGGCCCGCCATGCGGTAGCGGCCGGAGTTGTAGATGATGATCAGGTCGATTCCGCCCGCCTCTTCGGCCTTGGCGGACAGGCCGGTGCCCGCGCCGCCGCCGATGATCGGCTGACCTTCGGCGATCATCTTGTGGAAACGGTCAAGGATGGTCTGGCGGGGAATGGCGGGCATCAGGGCCTCATGAGGGACAGGAAGGTGTCAGCGGCGGCGCGGGCAAAGGCCGGGTCGTTGATGTGATGCGGCAGAAAGACCAGCCGCGCGGGGTCGGTGATCGTGTCTTTTAGCGCTTGGAACAGGGCGGCGTCCGCCATTGGGTCCCAGAACGCGCCGCCGTCAATATCCAGCGCTGAGATGCCCTTTTCGGGGATCAGCAGGCGGACGGGGCCCGGGCAGGTGTTCAGCTTCGCGCCGATCCAGCGGCCCATCTGCGCGTTCTCCTCTGCCGTAGTGCGCATCAGGGTCACGTTGGGATTGTGGTGATAGAACAGCCGGTCGCGGTAACGGTCGGGCACTGTGCCGGGCGCCCAGAAGTTCACCATGTCCAGCGCGCCAACCGACCCGACCCAAGGCGCGCGCGTGCGGGCGACCACGTCCAGCCGGTCAGGCAGGGCGGGAAGGACGCCGCCGAACAGAAGATCGGCGATCTCGGTCGTGGTGATGTCGATCAGGCCGCTCAGCAAACCCTGACCCAGCAACCGCTCCATCGCGCGGCCGCCGGTGCCGGTGGCGTGGAAGACAAGGCAATCATAGCGGTCGCGCAGGTGGTCGGTGATCGACGTGACGCAGGGCGTGGTGACGCCGAACATGGTCAGCCCGATGGCGGGTTGGTCGGTCGCAGTGGCTGGCGCTGGTGCAGAAACGGCCCCGATCAGCGCATGGGCGGCATTGGACAGGATTACCCGGCTTAGCCGGTTCAACCCGGCGATGTCGGTGACCGAAGGGACCATGATGATATCGGAGGTGCCGACGTAAGGCGCGGTATCACCCGACGCGAGGGTGGAGACCATCAGCTTTGGCACGCCATAAGGCAACTCACGCATGCCCGCGCAGGCGATGGAGGTGCCGCCGCCGCCACCCACGGCGATAATGCCAGAGATGCGCCCCCCATTCGCGCGGCACCATGCGGCGAAGGCTGTGCCCATGGCGGCAACGGCGGCCCCACGGTCGGTGGCGCTGATCGCGGTGCCTTCGGGGTGGCAGGCGGCAACCTCTGCTGCCTGCACATCGGGTGCAATGGTCGGCGCACGGCTGCCCAGATCGACGATCACCGCCGAATGGCCTGCCGCGACGACAAGGTCACGCAGCCAAAGGACCTCTTCCCCCTTGGTGTCGCAGGTTCCTGCGATGTGGATCGCCTTCACCGGATCATTCCCCCCACCAAGTGGCCCCAAGCCGCCCTGGAATCCCCCTTGATCGAAGGTGAGACTGTAGTACCATATTGGCATGCCAGTCCCAATTCAAGCGCCTGTTCCCGACATCATCGACGTGCCGCCCAAAGGTGCCGCAGCCCGAACGCGGGCGTTGATGGTCATGACCGCCAGCGCGATGATGCGGCGCGGGCTGTCCCCATCGGTCAGCGAAGTGGCCGAGGCGGCGGGCGTTTCCCGGTCAACCGCCTACCGCTATTTCCCGACGCTGGCCGACATGCTGCGTGCGGTTGTGTCCGAAGCGCTGGGGCCGATCCTTGACTGGGATGACCCGGCGACCAAGGGCGCGGCGCGGCTTGCCTCGCTTTACGGCAAGACCTTCGCGCGATTGGCCGAGCATGAGGCGACGTTTCGCGCAGCCCTCCGCCAGTCGCTGGAGCCAAGTCTGGAGGCGCCCGGGGACAAATCGCTGGGCCGCGGGCACCGAAAGGCCCTGCTGGCGCGGGCGGTCAGTGACAAGGGTCTAGGTCACCAGCAATCGGAACGGCTGGTTCACGCCCTGTCGTTGACCTTCGGGATCGAGGCGATGATCGTGCTGAAAGACATCTGCGGGCTGGATGACGACGGGGCAAGCGAGGTGGCGGTCTGGGCCGCCCAAGCCCTGCTGCAGGCCGCGCGGCGCGAAGCCGGGTTGGCACAGGACTAGACCCTCTGGTCCGGCCAGAATCAGATAGGATTCGGGGTTGGCAGGGTTTCTCCTCCCCTGCGGCCGAAGGTGTTTTGATCGGTTTTGTGCGCTTTTGGTAATATAAACATGAGGATAGTGGGCCAGAGGCTCTGCGCCGCTCCTAGTCCCATTCACGGGAATGCATGATTGACACAGGGGCTAATCTGGTATTACCAATTTTGAAGAGTGGAGGAGGCTACCGGTAGCGAATGGGTCCGGGGTGATGTGCACCCCGGGGTCGGGCTGCCTAACAACGATAGCGGGAGGAACTCACATGCACAGATCGTTCTACAAGCTGCTGGCGGGGGCTGCGGCAATCGCGCTGTCCGCACCGGCGGCGTCATCGCAAGAGCTTACCATCTTCTGGGCCGAATGGGACCCGGCAAACTATCTGCAAGAGCTGGTGAATGAATACGAGGCCGAGACCGGCGTCGTGGTCACGGTCGAGACGACCCCCTGGCAGGATTTCCAGACCAAGGCATTCACCGAATTCAACGCCAAGGGCAGCGCCTATGACATGATCGTCGGCGACAGCCAGTGGCTGGGGTCCGCCTCCGAGGCCGGTCACTATGTCGATCTGACCGAATTCTTCGCGACGCACAATCTGACGACCGTGATGGCCCCGGCGACGGTCAAGTATTACGCCGAATATCCCGGCAACTCGGGCAAGTACTGGGCCGTTCCGGCCGAGGGTGACGCGGTCGGCTGGTCCTATCGCAAGGACTGGTTCGAAGATCCGGCAGAGATGGCGGCGTTCAAGGAAAAGTATGGCTACGACCTCGGCGTGCCGCAGGACTGGGCGCAGCTGATCGACATCGCCGAGTTCTTCCACCGTCCGGACGAAAACCGCTACGGCATCGCCATCTACACCGACAACTCCTACGATGGCCTTGTGATGGGGGTCGAGAATGCGCTGTTTTCCTACGGCGGCAACCTTGGCGATTATGAAACCTACCAGGTTGACGGCATCCTGAATTCGGAAGCGTCGATTGCCGGGCTTGAGGCCTATCGCAAGCTGTACGGCTTCACCCCGCCCGGCTGGTCGAAGACGTTCTTCGTGGAAAACAACCAGGCGATCACCGAGGGCCTTGCGGCCATGTCGATGAACTACTTCGCCTTCTTCCCGGCGCTGGTGAACCCGGCGACGAACCCGAACGCGGATGTGACCGGCTTCTTCGCCAACCCGAAAGGCCCGAATGGCGACCAGTTCGCAGCCCTTGGCGGGCAGGGGATTTCCATCGTCTCCTATTCGGAAAACCAGGAGGAATCGTTCAAGTTCCTTGAGTGGTTCATCAAGGAAGAGACGCAGCAGCGCTGGGCAGAGCTCGGGGGCTATACCGCCCACGCAGCAACGCTGGAAAGCGAAGAATTCCGCAACGCCACGCCCTACAACGAGGCCTTCTTCCAGACCATGTTCATGGTGAAGGACTTCTGGGCGGTGCCGGAATACGCCGAACTTCTGACCGCAGCGAACGAACGGATCTACCCCTACATCGTGGGCGGCGAAGGCACGGCGAAAGAGGTGCTTGATGCGCTGACCGCCGACTGGGAAGAGACATTCCGCAAGTACGGCCGCATCCAGTAAACCGCAACTCTACGGCGATGGGCGCCCCTGAACCGGCGCCCATCATTTTTCTCAAGATGCAGGATGACGTACCGTGGCAGACGTGATGACCCGGCTGGACCCAGACACGCGCGCAGCGGCGCGCGGCCTGTCCGACCTCTCGATCCGTAACTTGTTCATCATTCCCACGATCGCGTTTCTGATCATCTTCAACGTCTTTCCGCTGATCTATTCGCTGGCGACCGCCTTCACCGACTACCGCGCGTCGACCTCGGCGCCGTCGAACTGGATCGGACTGGACAACTTCCGTGAGCTGCTGAGCGACCCGAACATCTGGCGGAACTTCACGATCACGGCGAAATACGTGATCATCTCGGTCACCGGGCAGGTCTTCGTCGGCTTCGGGCTGGCGATGCTGCTGAACCGCCCGATCCCGCTGAAAGGGTTGATCACCACGCTCCTCCTTTTGCCGATGATGATGTCGCCGGCGGTGGTGGGGCTATTCTGGAAGCTGCTCTACGACCCCTCGTTTGGGATCATCAACTACTTCCTCGGCCTGGGAAAATTCGAATGGCTCGCTGATCCGCAGATGGCGCTTTACGCGGTGGCGATTGTCGACATCTGGATGTGGTCGCCCTTCGTGATGCTCCTCTCGCTTGCCGGCCTTTCGGCAGTGCCAAAGCACCTTTACGAGGCGGCGGAGATCGACCGCGCCGGGCCATTCTACACCTTCTTCCGCATCACCCTGCCGCTGGTGGCGCCGATCCTGATGATCGCGATCATCTTCCGCACGATGGAGGCGTTCAAGACCTTCGACCACGCCTACATCCTGTCGACCCAGCCCACGACCGAGCTGATCGCGATCCGGCTGTACAAGATGGCGTTCCTGGAATGGCAGACCGGCATGTCCTCGGCCTTCGCCTACATCGTGCTGATCGTCGTGGTGGCCATCACCAACATCTATGTGAAATACCTGAACAAGGCGAAGGCGCGCTGACATGGCCGAAGTGAAGACTAAAGGCGAAGTGATCTTCAACCGCGCCGCCATCATTGCCGTGCTGATCGCCCTTGTGATCATGCTGACGCCCATCTTCTGGATTGCGGCGACGGCGTTCAAACCGCGCAATCTGGCGACAACCGCCCCGCCGACGGTGTTCTTCGAACCCACGCTGTCGCCCTATGCCAAGCTGTTCACCAAGCGCAGCCAGCTGCGCGAGCCGGTGGACGAAGCGACCTACGAAGCCGCGCCCTGGTGGGAAAAGCTGGTCTTTGACGGCGGCGAACAGGTGGTGCGCAACAAGAAGACCGGTGAGGCCACGTCCTCGGGTTATGGCAACCGCTACCTGAACTCGTTGATCGTCTCGATCATCTCGACCTTCCTTGCGGTGTCGATGGGAACGATCACGGCCTACGGGTTTTCAAGGTTCAGGGTGCCGGGCGAACAGGACTGGCTGTTCTTCATCCTGTCCACCCGAATGCTGCCGCCCATCGTGGTCGCGATCCCGATGTTCCTGATGTACCGGGCAGTCGGGCTATATGACACGCATATCGGCCTGATCATCCTTTACACCGCCTTCAACCTGTCCTTCGCGGTCTGGATCATGAAGGGCTTCATCGACGAGATCCCGCGTGAATATGAAGAGGCGGCGCTGGTCGACGGCTACACGCGGCTGCAGGCCTTCCGCAAGATCGTGCTGCCCGAGGCTTTGACCGGCATCGCCGCCACCGCCGTCTTCTGCTTCATCACCGCCTGGAACGAATACGCCTTCGCGCTGATGATGACGTCACGCAATGCGCAGACCGCACCGCCCTACATCCCGTCTCAGGTCGGATCGGGCCTTTCGGACTGGACGGTCATCGCCTCGGGCGCGTTCCTGTTCCTGGTGCCGGTCGCGATCTTCACCTTCCTTCTGCGCAACCACCTTCTGCGCGGTATGAGCTTCGGAGCAATCCGCAAATGACCTTTCGGGAAATGAACGCCAAATACTACGAGCCTGCCGCGCAGTGGACGATGATCTTCGGGGTGATCTTCCTGTGCCAGCCCTGGGTCGAAATCCTGCACCGCTACGGGCTGACGATCATCATCATCGGGCTGGTGGCCTTCCTGATCACCTCGCATGTCCCGCCCGAACCCGAGGCGGAAGAAGAAGAAGAGGAAGAGCTCGTCTGATGGCACGGATCGAACTAAGGAACATCCAGAAGTTTTTCGGCGCCGTTCAGGTGCTGAAGGATGTCAATCTGACCATCGAGGATGGGGAATTCGTTGTCATGCTGGGCCAATCCGGCTGCGGCAAGACCACGACGCTGCGCGCGATTGCGGGGCTGGAGACGGTGACGACCGGCACGATCAGCATCGACGGAAAAGAGGTGCAGGACCTGCGCGCCGCCGACCGGGACATTGCCTTCGTGTTCCAGTCCTTCTCGCTTTACCCGCACATGACGGTGCAGGAAAACATCGCCTTCCCGCTGCGTGCCGTCGGGATGAGCCAGTCAGACCGCGACGCCGCGGTGACCGAGGTGGCAAGGGTGCTGGGCATCGAACGATTCCTGCACCGCAAACCCTCGGCCCTGTCGGGTGGTGACATGCAGCGGGTGGCCATCGGCCGGGCGCTGGTGCGCAGGCCGAAGGCGCTATTGATGGACGAACCCATCGGCGCACTGGACGCCAAGCTGCGTGAGCAGATGCGGGCCGAGATCAAGCGGCTGCACATCGCGCGCAATTCGACCTCGGTCTATGTGACCCATGACCAGATCGAGGCGATGTCGCTGGCCGACCGGATCGTGGTGATGCATGCGGGGCTTCTGCAGCAGGTCGGCGCACCGGAAGAGGTTTACAACCGTCCGGCAAACCTGTTCGTGGCGCAATTCGTCGGTTCGCCGGTGATGAACGTCGCAGACATTGCGGTCGAAGGCGGGGCAGGGGCGGCGGTGCTGTCTTTTGGTCAGGGCGCGGGGTTGCCCGTGGCGGGCGGCCATGTCGGGCATCTGCCGGGGCAACGCGCCGTGAAGCTGGGCATTCGGCCTGAAGCGGTCCTCTTGCGCCACGCGCCGGAGCCGGGATTTGTCGAAACCGCCACCACCAATATCGAGCCTCTCGGGTCGCATGAGATCGTCGATGTCCGGCTGGGCGATGCCACGCTGCGCGCGCGGGTGGAGCCTGGCTTTGTCGGTGACGGTCAGCGCGTCTGGGTCGGGATCGACCCGGAACGAGCGCATTTCTTTGACGGGGAATCCGGTATGGCGCTGCGGAGGACTGCCTGATGGCGCGGATTGAACTCAAGGGGATCAACAAATCCTACGGCGCGTCACGCGCCCTGCGCGATCTGGACCTTGTGGTCGAGGATGGGGAGTTCTTCGTGCTCCTCGGCCGGACAGGTGCTGGCAAGACCACGACGCTGCGGATGATCGCCGGGCTGGAAAAGCCCGACAGTGGGTCGGTGGCGATTGGCGGCAAGGATGTCAGCAACTGGACGGCAGCCGAGCGTGACGTGGCGCTGGTCTTGCAGCAATACTCGCTTTACCCGCGCCTGACCGTGCGCGGAAATCTGGAGTTTCCGCTACGCGCGCCGGGTCGGAAATTCTCGGATGCCGAAATTGCCGCGCGGGTCGAAAAGGCGGCGACAACGCTGCAGATCACCCATCTGCTGGATCGCAAGGTCGAGCGTCTGTCTGGCGGCGAGATGCAGCGCGTGTCGATCGGTCGCGCCATCGTGCGCCAGCCGTCGGTCTTTTTGATGGACGAACCCTTGTCGGCGCTGGACGCCAAGCTGCGGGAAAGCCTGCGGGTTGAACTGAAGAAGCTGCACAGTGATCTTGGGGCAACCTTCTTGTTCGTCACCCATGACCAGGTTGAGGCGATGTCGATGGGCGACAAGATCGGCGTCCTGCGACAAGGGCAACTGGTGCAGGTTGGTACACCTGCCGACATCTATGAACGGCCGCTGAACACCTTCGTGGCCCGGTCCGTGGGCTCGCCGCCGATGAACCTGATCAAGGGGCGGCTCTCGGGCGGGATGGCTGATTTCGGGTCCTGCCAATTGCCGGTAGCCGCGAACGCAATCGGCAGCGGCACAGTGACCTTCGGCGTCAGGCCAGAGAACGTCGTGCTCGCCCCCGGCGCGCCGGGCGAAGCGCGGATCTTTGATATTGAGGATCAGGGCGTGGTCAAGATTCTGGTCATGGACATGGGCGAAACGCGCCTGCATGTGACCGTGCCTGCGGGCACCCATGTGCGGCGTGACGAACAGGTCCGGTTCAGCTGGAAGCCTGACCGGGTGGTGACCTTTGATATCGAAACCGGGGCAAATCTGGCCTTGCTTTGAAAATGGGGCCGGACAGTTGCTGCCCGGCCCCCAGCGGTCCAGCCTGCGGGAGCGTCAGGCCGGAAACCTGCTGTGGTAAAGCGGCACGGCCTCAGGGTTGATCAGGTTTACCGGCAAGGCCCCACTCAGAACCCGACGCACCTCTGCAACCACGCCCTGTCCCATGCGCAGCATGCTTTCCTCGGTGATCCCGGCCATGTGCGGTGTCAGGATCACGTTGTGCAGACCCATGAACGGGTGATCGGCGGCAAGGGGTTGGCTGTCGAAAACATCCAGCGCAGCCCCGGCAAGCTGGCCCGAGGTCAAGGCTGCGACAAGGGCAGGCTCAACGACCAGCGGACCGCGGGCGACATTGATCAGGATTGCCCCAGACTTCATCCGGGCCAAAGCCGCTGCGTCAATGATCCCCCGCGTCTGGGCCGTCAGGGGCGCGCAAAGGGCCAGGACATCGGCCTGCTCGAGCAGCGTGTCGAACCCCACCGCCTGCACGCCTTCTACGGTCGCGCCGCTGCGGGTATGGGCGATGACCTGCATCCCGAACCCATGGTAGGCGATGCGGGCCAGTGACTTGCCGATGTTGCCAAGCCCCAGAATACCCAGCGTGCGGCCCGAAAGTTCCCGGCCATGATCGGCATGGGCGCGGGCAACGGACCACCCGGCAAAGTGCAAGTCGTGGTCAACCTGCGGATGACGCCGCAGCAGGGCCATCGCGGTCCAGATCACATGTTCAGCCACCGTCACCGCATTCGCACCCGGGACGTTGGCGACCAGCACCCCGGCCGCCGTCGCCTCATCAACGTCGATCATGTCCAGCCCGGCCCCATGACGGACAAGCGCCCGAAGACCGTGCTCACGCGGTGCGATCCCTTGCGGAATCGGCGCACGGACAACGATGACCTCGGCCCCGACGGACTCGGCAACAATCGCCTCGGCCGTGGGGGCCGACGCGACCCGAAACGCGCCCAGGGCCTTCAGGTCCGCCGTGACCTCGGGATGCAGCGGGTGGGTCGAAAAGATCATGGGACGGCTCAGCCCTCTGCCGCGGGTTCCAGAAGCTCGGTCCAGTAGCTCATCGCGCCGCGCAGATGCGACACCATCAACGCAGATGACAAAGCGGAATCCCGGCGCAGCAGGGCATCGAAGATCTGCACATGTTCATCATGGGACCGCTGGTTCCGTTCGGGGCTGCGGAAATAGACCTTCAGCCGGTTGTGGCTAAGGGCGTAGAACGACGTGCAGATGTTCAGAAAAATCGTGTTCTGCGTCGCGCGGACGATTTCCAGATGAAACTCCTGATCCAGCTGGTCCAGCCCTTCGCCGGCCTTCAGACGCTGCTCTGACCGCGCCAGCACATCGCGCAGCCGGTCGAAGTTTTCCTCGGTTGCGCGTGATGCGGCCAGTTCGGCGGCCTTGATCTCGTGGATCTTGCGCACTTCCACGGCTTCGAAGATCTGCCGGTTCTCCAGGGGCAGGCCGAAGCGGGCGAAGAAAGACATCGCTTCGATCCCACCGCTGCCGCCGTTGACATAGATGCCAGACTTCGCCCGGCGTTCGATCACCTGCATCGCTTCCAGAATGGCCAGCGCTTCCCGCACCTGGCCCCGGCTGACCGAGAAATGTTCGGCAAGGTCGCGCTCTGACGGGGCCTTACCGTCGTTCTTCCGGGCCACATCCATAAGATAGGAGGCGAGGGTCGGAAGGAACTCTTCCTGTTGCATGCTTTGCTCCGGCTGCATCAACTTCTGGCGTATCGCGCGATCACTTCGGTGTCCATCTCAAGACCCAGACCGGGGCCATCGGGCACGGCGATCGTACCGTCCTCAACGACAACTGGCGCGCGCGACAGATCATGGATCATCGGATTGGCGCCCAATGAGAACTCGACGATATAGCCCGCAGGTGCCGCAGCCAGCACATGCAGCCCGGCAAAGAAGCAGGGCGCCCCCGCCCAAAGGTGTGGGGCAAGCCGCAGGTTGAAGGATGAGGCAAGCGCCGCAATCCGCATCGCCTCGGTGATCCCGCCGCAGAAGGCCGGATCGGGTTGCAAGATGTCGACCGCACGCCCCGCCACCAGCGCTGCAAAGTCGAAGCGGGTGCATTCGGATTCGCCAAGCGCGACCGGGATCATCGTTGCGGCCCGAAACTCGGCCAGCCCCGCCCGGTCGTCAGCGCTGACCGGTTCCTCGAACCAGGCCAGATCGCAGTCAGCGACCAAGGCTGCAAACCGCTTCGCCTCGGCCACGGTATAGGTGCCATGCGCGTCGACCATCAGTTCCACATCCGGCCCCAGCGCCTTGCGCGCCGCCCGCACCCGCGTGGCTGACACATGCGGCCGGTCGTCCATCGACCCGACCCGCATCTTTACTGCCCGAAAGCCGCCGGAATCGACATAAGACTGCAACTGCGCCCCGATCCCCGCCGCATCCGCCCAGCCGCCCGAGGCATAGGCCGGCAGCCGGTCCGCCGTCTTGCCGCCCAGCAGCGCCCAGATGGGCAGATCCAGCGCCTTGCCGCGAATGTCCCACAGCGCGATGTCGATGGCGCTGATCGCGGCAATGGTCAGCCCGCGCCGGGCAAGTTCGGGCAGGGGATGCCCGCGTGCGGCTGAGGCCTTGGCCCGGCTGCCGTTATAAAGATCCTCCCAGATCGCCGTGATCTGGTTGGCATCGCGGCCAATCAGGGTTGGCCCGAATTCGTGGTTCAGCAAATGGACCAGCGCCGCGTAGTTTCCCGCGCTTCCGGCGGCATTCTTGCCTTCGCCCCAGCCGACAGTGCCATCTTCCGTCTCGATCCGCAGGATGGCGGCATCAAACGTGCGCAGGCGGCCGAAGTCGCTGACATGCTGGCGCGCCTCCTCGATCGGGATCTGCACCCACCAGGCCTGAACCGATTTGATCCGCATTCCGAGAGATTCCCTTCGTTGCGGGGCGGCCCTCGGTGGGCCGCCCGCGCCGGTTCACTTGATCAGCGGCAGGATCGTTTCAGCGGTGATCCGCATCTGGTCGGCATAGAACTTCTCGGTCAGCAGGCTGGAGCCGTGGTCCTGAATGAACTTCAACTGCTCGGGCGAGATGTCGACCGGGTTCTTCTCCACCATGTCCGGGTAGGGCGCGGCAGGGGTGCGGTCGACCGGGGCCACGAACTCGTTCGTCAGCGCGCCGTCATAGCCGATCTCGCGCAGCGTGCCGATGATCTTGGCCCAGTCCAGATGGCCAAGACCGGCTGCAAACCGGTTGTTGTCGGCGATGTGAAAGTCGAACAGCCGCTTGCCCGCAAGGCGGATGGCGTCGTGGATGTTCGATTCCTCCATGTTCAGGTGATAGGCGTCCAGACAGACGCCGCACTCCGGGCTGACGGCATCGGCCAGCGCCAGTGCCTGGGCACAGCGGTTGAAAAGATAGGTCTCGAACCGGTTCAAGGGTTCGATGGCCACCCGCACGCCGACCTTCTGCGCATGGGCAAAACATTCGCGGGTCGCATCGACCACCCATTTCCACTCCTCCTCCGGGGTGGCATCGGGCGTCACCTTGCCCACCGTGGCGGGAACCAGCGTGATGATCTCGCCTTCCAGTTCAGACACCATGGTCAGCACGGATTTGACATAGTCCACCGACCGCGCGCGCTGGCCTTCATCCTTGGCGGCCAGGTTGCGTTCGCCCAGGGTAAGCGTCACCGCCCCCCAGCAGCGCATGCCGTTGTCCTTCAGCAGTTTCAGAGTGTCCTTCGTGTTGTATTGCGAAGGCTCGCCCGAAATCTCGATGGATTCGTAGCCATATTGCTTGATCCGCCGGACGGTGGTTTCAAGCGGCTCGGCCCGCATCCAGTTGTGCGTCGAAAGATGCATTTTCCCTCCCTTGAAGGCGGTTGCACGGTGCGACTGTCCGTGGTGCCTTCGCCTTCACTCTGGTTAGACCAGATTGTGCCGGATTGGCAAGACGGTCAAGCGTCGCTTGCATTCGGAACCGTCTCTGGGCCGGAATTATTGCTGAAAGCTACCGGATCGGCGCCAGATGAGGGGGCTGACAGAAGACTCTGGCGTGGCATATCAAGTTTTGGTAAGACCAGATTCAGGCAATCATGGGGGATGGCGTGAAGATTGGAATGTGCATGTTCCTGTGGACGACGCATGTCGGTCCCCAGCACGATGCCCTCCTCGCCGACATCGGGGCGACCGGCTTTGACGGGGTCGAGATCCCGGTTTTCGAGGGCACGCCCGACAACTATGCGCGCCTTGGTCAGCGGCTTGACGCGATGGGTCTGCAGCGCACGGCGGTCTCGGCAATTGGTGATCCGGCGCTGGACCTGATCTCACCCGATGCCGCCGTCCGGCGCGCGGGGGTGGACCGGATGCGCTGTGTGCTGGATTGCAGCGCCGCCCTTGGCGCAGACCGGGTATCGGGTCCGCTGCACTCGGTCCTTGGGCAGTTCTCGGGTCAGGGTCCGACCGAGGATGAACTTGCCCGCGCCGTCGACAGCCAGCAACAGATCGGCGCCCATGCCGCGACCCTTGGCGTGACCGTGGGGCTGGAGGCACTGAACCGGTTTGAGTGCTATCTGCTGAACACCATGGCCGACCTTGCGGCCTTCATCCGCCGCGTCGACCATCCGAACATCCGCGCGATGTATGACACTTTTCACGCCAACATCGAGGAAGCCGATCCCATCGCCGCACTTACCCGCAACCGGGCCGAGGTGGTGCATATCCACATCTCGGAAAACGACCGCGGCGTGCCGGGTCGGGGCAACATTCCATGGGCCGAAACCTTCGCCGCGATCAAGGGCATCGGCTATGACGACTGGCTGACCATCGAATCCTTCGGTCGCGGCCTGCCCGATCTTGCCGCCGCGACCAAGGTCTGGCGGGACTTCGCCGAAAGCCCCGAGGCGGTCTACCGCGACGGGTTTGCGCATATCACAAGACATCTGCAGACAATCGGCCTGCGTTAAAGCGGGCGGGATACTCAAGGGAGACGGAAATGAACACCATCAAGGGTCCTGCGCTGTTTCTGGCGCAGTTTGCGGGGGATGCGGCACCGTTCAACGGGTGGGGGTCGATCACCGCCTGGGCTGCGGACTGTGGGTATCGGGGCGTGCAGGTGCCGTCCTGGGACGCCCGGCTGTTCGATCTTGAGAAGGCGGCGGTGTCGAAGGATTATTGCGACACGTTCAAGGGTCAGGCGGCCGAGAACGGGATCGAGGTGACGGAGCTTTCCACCCACCTGCAAGGCCAGCTTGTTGCCGTCCACCCCGCCTATGACACCGCCTTTGACGGTTTCGCCGCCCCCGCCGTGCGCGGCAACCCGAAGGCCCGGCAGGATTGGGCGGTGGATCAGGTCAAGAAGGCGCTGACCGCGTCACGGAACCTTGGCCTGACGG